>JAESGS010000046.1_pt1 | contig 297255 bp, 282 predicted proteins | sample 9269761 | NCBI WGS metagenome assembly JAESGS01 (sample SAMN15741799, study PRJNA653493) | algae metagenome | isolation source: Cyanosarcina radialis HA8281-LM2 and co-occurring heterotrophs from damp... | place: USA: Makauwahi cave, Hawaii | collected 2011-01-06 | reverse complement strand
CTCTTGCTTGGTGTGGTTAGCACTGCGGCCCCACGCCGACTCCATCCCGAACTCGGCGGTGAAACGCGGTAGCGGCGAAGATACTTGGAGGGTTGCTTCCTGGGACAATAGCTCCTCGCCAGGCTTAGAATTAAAGTCCATTTCCTTTCTTCAGGACGGGAAGTGGACTTTGTGTTTTTTGTGAAATGTATATATATATTTGGAAGCTATTCTAGAAGTCATAATTTATTTTTGGCGCTCGTCAGGTTTTTATGAGGATTTTGATCGTAGAAGATGACGAATTTACGGCTCAAATACTCTCAACCGCGCTCGCCGATCGACGTTATGCGATCGAGGTAGCTAAAGACGGCGAATCGGCGTGGGGGCTGGTGGAAGGTTGTGACTACGATCTGATTTTGCTGGATGTGATTTTACCCAAGCTTGATGGTATTAGTTTATGCCAGCGGCTGCGATCGCACGGCTATACTATGCCGATTTTGTTGCTCACGGGTCGCGATAGCAGTCACGATAAAGCCATAGGGTTAGATGCAGGTGCTGACGATTACCTGGCTAAGCCTTTCGAGCTAGAAGAATTAGTCGCTCGCGTTCGCGCTCTATTACGTCGAGGCAATTCAACCTCACCACCTATTCTGAAGTGGGGTAGCTTGATACTCAACCCTAGTAGTTGCGAAGTAACTTACGATCGCCAACTGGTGCATTTAACTCCCAAAGAATATGCGATCTTAGAACTGTTTTTGCGGAACAAGAGTCGAGTATTTAGCTGCACTGCCATTCTCGATCGCATTTGGTCGTTTGATAAAACCCCAGGAGAGGAAGCAGTTAGGACTCAAATCAAAGGGTTGCGCCAGAAGTTAAAAGCAGCAGGAGCGCCTAGCGATTTCCTGGAAACCGTTTATGGTATTGGCTATCGCTTGAAACCATTAGAAGCAAACGGCCAACTCAGTGCATCCGATCGCGTTGACAACTTAGAAATGCCGACATCGGTAGCGGATTTAGCTGTAATTTGGGAGCAATTTCAAGAGAGGATGAGCCAACAACTGGAAATTCTGGAATTAGCTGCTAATCCTCCACTTTCAGACCCTAAAATTCGCTTTCAAGCAGAACTGGAAGCTCATGCCTTAGCTGGTTGTTTGGGTACTTTTGGTTTGAGTTCCGGTTCTCAAATAGCTCGCCAAATCGAACACTTATTACAGGTCGATCGTTTGACCCAGAAACAGAGCCAACGTCTGACGAAGTTGCTAGCAGCCTTACGCCAAGAAATAGAACGCCAGCAGCTATCCAATCCTCCCACATCAGCGTCTCCAGAGAGCGCTGTAGAATCATTACTGCCAGACCGCGATCGCCCTTGGTTGTTAATCGTCGATGGAGATCGGCAGTTAGCAGAAAATTTAGCAATTGAGGCGCGGATTTGGGGATTAAAAACCGAAATTGCGACAGATATATCTACAGCCCAAAATCTGCTCTCTCGAACCAGTCCTCAAGTCGTATTGCTAGATATTGCCGTCGATGAAGATAGCGATCGACCTTTGGAGCTATTGGTAGAACTCAGCCAAAAGATGCCATCTGTGCCAGTGCTAGTTTTTAGCGATCGAGATAGTTTGTCGGAACGGATAGAAGTTGCTATGGCTGGCGTGCGGGCTTTTTTACCCAAACCGATGCTGCCTCTGCAAGTGTTAAAGGCTGTCGATCGGGCGCTAGCATCTCCTCATACGGCTGATGATAGGGTGATGATAGTAGACGACGATCCGCAAACTTTAGCGGCTCTGCGAGCCTTGTTAGAGCCTTGGGGATTAAAAGTCTTAACGTTAGACGATCCGAGAAGATTTTGGGAAACGATGGCAGCTTTTGCTCCAGATATGTTGATTCTGGATATCAAAATGCCATATTTGAGCGGCATAGAAATATGTCAGATGGTGCGTAACGACCCGCACTGGAGTAGCTTGCCAATCTTGGTACTAACTTCCTGCACCGACGCTAGCACGATCGATCGAGTATTTGCGGCCTTAGCTGATGACTTTGCCAGCAAGCCGATTGTAGGACCGGAATTGATCGCTCGGATCTTCAATCGCTTGGACAGGATAAAACTGTGGCGCTTGAGTGCAGAAACCGATCTGCTCACTGGGGTATCCAACCGTCATAAGTCAATCCAAGATTTAGATAGATTGCTGCGCTTAGCCAAACGACACCGACAACCTCTGTGCTTAGCCGTTGTGGACTTAGATCGCTTTGGGCAGATTAACGATCGCTACGGTCATATGGCTGGCGATAGAGTATTGCGCCATGTCGGACAACTATTGTTGCGATCGTTTCGCGGTGAAGATGTAGTAGCTCGTTGGGGCGGCGAAGAATTTGTCTTAGGAATGTATGGGATGTCGAAACCAGATGGCGTGCAGCGGCTGACTAAAGTGCTAGAAAATTTGCGGATTGAGGAGTTTGTCGCCCCCAATCAAACTCATTTTCGAGTCACGTTTAGTGCTGGTATAGCTCAATATCCCGCCGATGGGGCCGATTTGGAATCGCTGTCTGAGTCGGCAGAAGCAGCGATCGCTCTGGCTAAAGCGGCAGGACGCGATCGCGTGGTTGATGCCAGCAGTTAGAAGGAGTATCGTATACCGTTGGTAGGGGCGCAAAGCTTTGCGCCCCTACTAGAGGTGTCTGTGCGGAAGGTCTAAAGCTCTACGAAATCGCCTGTTTGTGGGTGTATTAATAAAAAAGATTTGAGGTAATTGGCAAATAGCCCGATCGGCGCTATTATTTACACCTTTAGTGCTGCAAATATCAGCTACTTGGCTCAACTACAATACATGGAGATTTATTAGGATGGAAGACTGGCTGCGCTCGAGGAAAGGTTAAGAAAGAGAAAAGTTAGTCTGGAAAGCTTTTACTTTTACCCTTATCCTTTATCCTGAGTGCAGGATATCTGCCACGACCAAAAAATTAGTATTAAGTAAAAATTCCTGCTCGATTGCCGGGTCTTAAACCTGCTGGAGAACACTGCAAAACATGACCGCTATACCCCTGCCTCGCGAACCGTCTCATTCCAACAACCTGAACGATACTGAAATCTCAGCTATGACCCCAGTGTTGGCACTGAAAGAACTGGTAGCGCGTTTGCATCGAGAACAGAACAAGATTCAAGACTTGCTCAGTTCTTTGGGATTTGCTCTGCGCAGTTTCAACAACTTAAATCAGTTTTTGGAGTTAATTCCGATGATGGCAACGCGAGTAGCAGATGCTGATGCCAGCGCCCTGGTTCTGTTTAGACCTAATGGGCAAGTGCGGTTAGAACACCTTCATTGTCAGGAAGGCATTATGTCTCGCGAGATTCGCCAAGCTTTAGAAATGGCAACTCGTCAAATTGCTGCGGCTTCAGTCCCAGCCCAATTAACCGCTATTAAACCGTCTTTCGACAGTCAAGTCAGTCGATTTCTCGGTTCGCATATTCATATGTTCAGTACGCCCATTTTGGTAAAAAATACGGAACGAGGACGGCTTTATGTATTCAGCAGCGACCCAGAATATACGTGGACAGAAACGAGGCAGAAATTAGTGCGACTAGTAGCAGATCAAACAGCCGTGGCGATTGCCAACAACGAACTTACAGTTGAACTCCAAAAAAAAGAAAGATTAGATCGAGAGTTAGAAATTGCTGCCGAAATTCAACTGCGGTTGCTGCCGCGCCAGTGCCCCCTAATTGAAGGGGTAGATTTGGCGGCTCGCTGCCAAATTGCCGATCGCGTGGGAGGAGATTACTATGATTTCATTCCAGCTAACTACGATCGACTAGAAGCTAACAAGAAGGTCGGCAATGCTGGTGAAGATTGGAGCATGGTGATTGGCGACGTGATGGGCAAAGGAGTCCCCGCTGGACTGATCATGACCATGACGCGGGGAATGTTGCGGGCGGAAGTATTAAACTCTCACTCGCCAGCCCAGATTTTGCACCATTTGAACCGAGTGATGTATGCGGATTTGGAAAACTCCCATCGGTTTGTCACTTTGTTTTATTCCAGGTACGATCCCCAAACTCAGACGCTCTATTACAGCAATGCCGCTCACAATCCGCCTTTGTTGTGGCAAGCAGCTACTCATAAGGTGAAACGCTTAGATACGGTGGGAATGCTGATCGGCCTGACCGCTGATGCTGAGTATGAAGACGGTCAAACGCAACTGCATCCAGGAGATACCATCATTTACTATACCGATGGGTTTACCGATGCTGCCAACCAAAGCGGCGATCGCTTCGATGAAGAAAACCTGAAACTGGCTTTCCAGTGGGCTTGCGAGCATTGTGCTAGCGCCTCAGAAATTCTGGAATATCTATTCGATCGAGTACAGCAGTTTATCGGTGATGACAAACGCAATGAAGACGATATGACTCTAGTGGTGATGCGAGTCGAGGCGGCTAATAGCTAACAGGGATCTCCAGAAATTAAGCTCGATGGCAGGCATGATGACTACCCCACAAGAATTGCTGGAGATGTCTAATTGTATTTTGGCGATACCTATGAGACAGTGGCTAGTGACATTCTCCACACACTAACCCTGACGGGTAGGGTGTGTGGCTCTCTCAAGATCGCTCTCGATCGATTTCCTGCTTCATCGGTTTTCCCTGTCAGTTGTTGGTTTATATCGATATGCATCTCCCAACAGTGTTGACCCGTTCCAGTTCCTCCACAGGCAGTTTAGAGATTCCTGATGCCCCACGGAATCTTTGTACAAGAAACAAATGTTTTGTACAACCAAACCAAATTAGTTTTACGTACCGATGGCTTCAGGCAATGCCATCTTTCTCGGTACAACGCCCTACCCATTGTCAAGGTTCAATCCCGTTCCCAGAGTTTGGAGGCCCCAGCAAAATGCCTGACTTTTACTCTCAATCTGGTCAGTGGTTAGCTGATATAATGAGCGTACCATATTGGTACATAAAGTGGCTCAAAAAGATTTGCATATCAGGCTTTCAGTTGACGAGATGAAGAGGCTCGATCGATATTGCAGGCGAACAAAAAGGACAAAAACAGATGTCATTCGAGAACTGGTCAGACAATTGCCTAGCTCAGGGGTATCGAACCCCATCGCTAGGCGTGGGGAGTCCATATATCCCGCCGCTGACCTTTCAGGTATACCGGGGGACTTATAGCCTCCCGAACCCCCCATTAGTTAACAAAAACCTTTTGACGAGTAGGTTTAGATGATGAGCGTTAATGTTATTCAGTTAACAGCAGACTGCTGGCACAGTTTTTATAGTTGGAACGATCTGGGGCAAATATGGTCTTGGGATTGGCAAATCGATTCGATGGTGTTAGCAGCTAAATCTTCTGGTGTCAGAGACGCAAATATATTAGGGCAGATCCAGCAAGCTTTTGATAATTTCATCAAATCGGGTCAAGTTTGGGCCATGCTGATCGGATTGACGATCGGTTATTTGCTTAAAGGTATTACTAATTAGAAAAGTGTTGAGTGTGAAGTGTGGAGTGTTGAGTTAAGAATTCTCTCGCTATCTTGCTCTCTCGCCCTTTCTTCCCCCTCATTCTCCCTCTTCCGACCGCTCACAACCTAGCAACGAAACACGCACCATGAATAAAGAACGAGAAACTTCTGGTTGGAGTCAGCGGTTTGAGTTGGCGTTGCATCCAGCGATCGCTCGGTTTAATGCCAGTATTAGTTTCGATATCGAACTGATAGAATACGACCTGACTGGCTCGGTGGCTCACGCCAAAATGCTGGCCCGGACTGGAATTATTTCGGCTGAAGAAGGGGAACAGTTGGTAGCGGGGCTAGAACGAATTCGCACCGAATACAGGCAAGGAACTTTCCAGCCGGGAGTTGAGGCGGAAGACGTTCATTTTGCGGTAGAAAGGCGACTGACAGAGATTGTCGGCGATGTCGGTAAAAAGTTACATACGGCGCGATCTCGTAACGATCAAGTCGGCACGGATACTCGCCTTTATCTGCGCGATCGAATTCACCAAATTCGCCAACAACTGCGTCAATTTCAGCAAGTTCTGCTCGATCTCGCTGAAGTCAATGTCGAAACTATTATCCCTGGCTACACGCACTTACAACGCGCCCAACCTGTAAGCTTGGCTCATCACCTGTTGGCTTACTTGCAGATGGCCCAAAGGGACTGGGAACGCTTGGGAGATGTTTATCGCCGCACGAATATCTCGCCCTTGGGATGCGGCGCTTTAGCTGGTACGACTTTCCCGATCGATCGCCACTATAGTGCCGAACTACTGGGTTTTGCTGATGTTTACGCTAATAGCTTGGATGGAGTAAGCGATCGAGATTTTGCGATCGAATTTTTAGCCGCTGCTAGTTTGATTATGGTTCACCTCAGCCGCCTATCTGAGGAAATTATCTTTTGGGTGTCGGAAGAATTTGGGTTTGCCAAACTCAAAGATAGCTGCGCTACTGGTTCTAGCATTATGCCCCAAAAGAAAAACCCTGACGTACCAGAACTGGTACGGGGCAAATCTGGGCGAGTATTCGGCCACTTGCAAGCTTTGTTGGTGCTGATGAAAGGGTTGCCTTTGGCTTATAACAAAGATTTGCAGGAAGATAAAGAGGCTTTGTTTGATGCGGTCAAGACGGTACAAGCTTGTTTGGAAGCGATGACGATTTTGCTCAAAGAAGGGTTGGAATTTCGATCGGAACGTTTGGCACAGGCAGTAGAATCGGACTTCTCGAATGCTACTGATGTAGCTGACTATCTAGCTGCTAAGGGCGTACCGTTCCGAGAAGCTTACAATTTGGTTGGCAAAGTGGTTAAAACTTGCTTGGCAGCTAATAAGTTATTGAAGGATTTGAGCTTGGAAGAATGGCAGCAGCTACACCCAGCTATTGAAGCAGATATTTATGAGGCGATCGCTCCTCGGCAAGTAGTAGCTGCTCGTAATAGTTATGGCGGTACGGGATTCGGACAAGTGCGGCAAGCACTGGAAGCAGCCAGACAAAAAATTAGGGATTAGTTCAGAACTACCCTTGAAGGCATTATTCCTCAATGACCTTAATAACGTGCATTTTTCGGTTCTGTATGGGTAATGCTAACCAATCGCTTAATTCCATACATAACCAATCAACTTCCTCTAGCGTCAAATTCTTCAGTTCGTAATTACGATCTGCACAAATGACTACGGAACCAGGTATGGATGTATGGGTATAACCACTACCTTCTGGATTTGGCTGACGCTTAATATGTGGTTCAACTCGTTCCAAGCGAAAGATACTATTTCGCAAAGACGGTGGAGGCAAATGAAACTGTAAACCAAAAATTTTGTAGATCGATCCAATTTCTTTTTTGTTAATGTAAAGCTCGGTTTTTCCAAACATTTCAAAGATAAAAGCTCTCCATAATTCAACTAAAAACCATAATGCAAATCCAGTAATTACCCAGCCGATCCATAGCCAATTAATAACTGCAACCGTAGCAAGTGAAATTAGGAAATAACTGAATAGTGCACTCGCAATAGTACCGCATCCATCAAACCCCTTTCCTGGAATCAAAACTTGAATTTCCTCATAATTCTTAATTAAAGTATATTTAGTAATAGGAGCTTTTGAAGTCAGAGTAGAGATATTTTGAATTTTGGGCGATCGCTTCAACTCCTCTAATGCCATCTGAGCCGAACTAAATCGTTTTTCCAAAGTTGGCTCTGTCATCTTTTTTAACCAGTGACTGAATCCCGAACTTAAATTCGTAATTCTATTTAGTTGAATTTGACCGTCTTTTGATGGTAAATCGGCTGGATGTTTTCCGGTAAGTAAATAGATTAATGTCGCTCCTAAGCTATATAAATCGGAAGTAGGTACAGCCCGACCGATAAATTGTTCTGGTGGCATATAACCGTAGGTTCCCACGATGGTAAACGTTCCATCTTCGACGGAGACAAAGTTTTGTACCGAACCAAAATCGACTAGATATACTTCACCTGCACTATGCCCCGATCGATTTTCTAGGAGAATATTACTGGGTTTGAGATCGCGATGAATAATCGGAGGGTGGCGATCGTGTAGATAAGTTAGAATTTCTAAAAGCTGTCGAGCGATTTGCTTAATTTCTGCTTCAGTAAAAGTTCGTCCGCCTTCAATGTGATTTTTCAAAGAGCGAGCATTAATGTAAGTTTGAACTAAGGCAAATCCTTGAAAACTTGGCAAACCGATTTCAAAATAATTAAGATATTTGGGAATTGCCGGATGCGAAAGCCCTTGTAAAGTTTTGGCTTCTCGCTCGAACAATTTGAAATGCTCCCAACCTAACCCGCGACCGAATTCAACAACTTTGATGATGACAAATTCTCGAATTTCTCGATCGAGGGCGAAGAGAGTTTGACGACCTGGCTTTTTAGCGATAGTTCTCAAAATTCGATAGCGATCGCTCAATATCTTTGGTTGATTCAGCATAGCTCGACGATCCTCAGAGTGCGGTGAACTTCTGTTTGAGCAAATTCTAGTTGGTTCGCTGTCAGAGGCTAATTGAGAATAGATATAGAGCTAATTGGGCCGAATCAGTCATATTTATGCAACGATCGAGAAAAACTCCCCGTGTCAGAACTAATATTAAATCCGGTTCTTGCTGCCCTCACCCCCAACCCCTCTCCCAAGGGAGAGGGGAGCCGGAGGGAGACAAAATATCGCTGACCAACCAAGTGGTTTGATGCTGCTAGCCATCGATCGATTGCTGTTCTCTTTTCACAAGATTGCTGGGAATTACCCATCCCAAGAGTGGGTGGGGTAGTTCACACGCCTAACATTTGCAAGTTATACAAACTGGCATACAAACCATTTTGCTGTAACAGTTCTTCATGCGAACCGGATTCTACTAAACGCCCTTGCTTTAATACGAAAATTCGATCGACGCTCCGAATAGTTGAAAGGCGGTGAGCGATAATAATCGCGGTGCGTCCTTCTAATAAGCGATCGAGTGCTTCTTGAATTAAAGCTTCTGTACCCACATCTAAACTAGCAGTAGCTTCATCCAATACCAAAATCTCAGGCTGGCGAATTGCTGCCCTGGCAAAGGCTAAAAGTTGCTTTTGTCCTCCAGAAAGATTCGTTCCTCGCTCTCGCAATTCGGTGTTATATCCTTCGGGTAACTGTTCGATAAATCGATCTACATTTGTTACTTCTGCTGCGTGCTTGACTTCATCAAAAGAGTAAGTTTCACCTAGAGTGATGTTACTTTTAACATCACCAGCAAATAGAAAACCTTCCTGAAGAATTACGCCCATATATCGCCGCAGTTCGGCTTGAGGTAATTCTCGAATGTCAATGCCGTCGATCGTAATTCGGCCTTTAGTAGGTTCGTAAAGGCGACAGAGAAGGCGAATAATCGAACTTTTCCCGGCTCCCGTCGGACCGACTAGAGCCACTTTTTCACCAGGCGCGATGGTAAAATCTAAGTCTTTGATGACGTATTCATCATTTTTATAAGCGAACCACACGTTTTCAAAACAAATTTCTCCTCTTTTGCCGTTTTGATTTGTTACAGATGCAAGATTTCGCGTCTTTACTATTTCTGGATCTTTAATTTCGATCGGCTCGTTAAAAATATCGCTAATTCGTTCGACCGCAGTGAATCCAGCTTGAATGGCGGTAAATTTTTCGGCAAATTGGCGCAGGGGATCGAACAGGCGTTGAGCGTATAAGATAAAGGCAGATAAGATCCCAAAACTGATAGTTTTTCCCATCACCAGCCAACCGCCAAAACCCAAAACAGCCCCAATCGCTACTAAAGCCACCCACTCTAAAGTCGCCGAGACAGCCGAGTCGTGAAAGATGGTTTTATCGACTTCTTTGATATAATCTTGATTCGTAACCCGAAACATTTCAGCATTGAATCTTTCGCGGCGAAACAACTGCACGACATTAATCCCGACAATGTTTTCTTGCAGGGTCGAATTCAGAGTTGATAGTTCTTCTCTAGCTTTGTAATTGGCTTGGCGATACTGATTTTGAAAGTAAATAATCAATCCGGTTACTGGGATTAACATTACTACTAGCATTAAAGCCAATTGCCATTGCAATAAAAGCATAGCGATCGCAATTACTACAATGGAAAACAGATCGCTAACAATGCCAATTGCACCTGTCGTAAATACATCTCCTAAAGCCTCGACATCGCTAGTGAGACGAGTAATCAAACGTCCCACCGGAGTGCGATCGAAAAATCTAATCGCCAAAGCAGTAACGTGATTAAATAAATCGTCGCGAATGTCAGCCGTGATTTTCTGCCCGACTTTTTGCACCATGTAACCTTGAACGGCACTAAATCCTAACCGAATTATTACTGTTACCAGCAGCAACAGAGTTAGAATGTTTAAGCCATCAGAGCGATCGCGTAAAAAATCCCAAACTTGTTCTCCCCGAATTAATGAGATCGCTTGCCCAATAATTAAAGGTTGAATTGCCCCAGATACAGACAAAGGAATCAATAATACTATCGAAATTGCTAGCAGTTTGCCACTCCGACGAGCGTATGGCACTAGCCTGAGAAATAGTCGCCAATCAGTTTCGCGATCGCGCCTCGAATTATTCATTTTTTAACTTTTAACTTTTAACTTTTGACTTTACTTAGTTGCTTCTACTTCTAATCTCACCATATTTACATAGATCTTTCCTTCATCGTCAGGAGGATTATGGCGAATATACATTTCGATCGTATCGGCAATAAATTCAGACTGTAGATCTTGGGAAACTCTAGAGGTGAAAGGCATCCATGTAGTTCGCAACCATGCTTCTAATGCAGCTTTATCTGGGTGAATCATCTCTTTAGGAACCAGTTCTAACCGCGTAGCTTTTAACCCTGCGTCATTTAACCACGTTCGATATTCATCGACTCCATAAAACGCATAAGGAAAATCGAAATCTTGAAAATACTGCCTCCATTTTTCTCGATCGATGACCTCATCTGCTGCTTCTTTAATTTTTTGAGCGTTACCTTTGCCGCCAAATTGCAGTGCTACTTTACCCCCGGATTTTAGGCTTTTTTGCATACCTGTCAATACTGGCATATGGTCGATAATCCAGTGGAGGCAAGAGAAAGAAGTTATCAAATCGAATCGATCGTCGAAATCAAGATTTCTAGCATCTTGACATTCAAAGGCGAGATTGGGAAACTTATCTGTAGTAAAATTGCTCCGGGCAAAATGAATCATATTAGGGCTGCGATCGATACCCAATACTTCACCATATGTCACATAAGTTGCAATCTCAGCCGTAATTTTGCCGTCGCCGCAGCCAATATCTAAAACTCTTTCATTACCTTTAAATTCTAATTTTGCTATTAAATCTTTGGCAAATTTATGCTGTCCTGCTGAATTTTTATGGTAGTCTTTTGCCTGCCATTCGTACATAAGTCAAAAGTCAAAAAGAAGATCGTATACCATGGTAGGGGCGCAATGCATTGCGCCCCTACAAGATGTGATGTCTGTCGGTAAGTCCTGCCTTATTAACAAATCAGGAGAAATGCTGTGTCACCTTTCCCTAGCTTAGTTACTGTCTTAACTTTAATACTCTATCTAATTCTGACTGTTAATGTCGGCAGAGCTAGAGCTAAGTATAAAATTTTGCCTCCAGAAACATCTGGCGATACTAATTTCGAGCGGGTATTGCGCGTACAGCAAAATACTTTAGAGCAACTGATATTATTTTTACCCGCGCTCTGGCTGTTCTCTCAATTTGTCAGTCCAGTTTTTGGTGCAGGGATCGGAGTCTTATGGATAATCGGACGCAGCCTGTATGCTTGGGGTTATTACCAAGCTGCGGAAAAACGAATGCTGGGTTTTGCGATCGGGACTTTAGCTACCATCACCTTGCTAATTGGTTCGCTCATCGGGATCGTCGTCCAATTGCCCAATTTGTAGAGACATAGCATGCTACGTCTCTACACCGGACAGGGTTTTTCCCTCAATTGCTCGACCACATCGTGCAGGCGATCGCGATCGAGGCGATAACTTAAAGGATGGGCGATCAGTCGCGCCGTACTGGTAAACAAAACATCAGTCTCGATCAAGCCATTTTCTTTGAGAGTGCGGCCGGTAGAAACCAAATCGACGATCGCTTCTGACATCCCAGTAATCGGTCCCAATTCTACCGAACCGTAAAGGGGAACGATTTCTACGGGTAAATCTAGAGTATGAAAGTATTCGCGGGCGCAGCGAACGAACTTAGAAGCGACTCGCCCGTGAGGGGGCAATTCCAAAGCCGAGCGGTAAGAGCTAGATTCTTTAACTGCTACTGACATCCGACAAGTGCCAAATTGCAGATCGGCTAAATTAGCTACTTGGGGTTGTTTTTCTCGCAGCACGTCGTAACCGACAATTCCCAATTGGGCTTGACCGTATTCCACGTAAACTGGAACGTCTTGCGCCCTGACTAGCAAGGCTTTAGCCGTATTGCTGAGGTCGTTAATTTGCAGTTGGCGGTTACTCGATTCTAGAAAGGCGCTGAAGTCTAATCCTACCGATCGCAGGAGGTCGATACTATCGCGTAACAGGGCACCTTTCGGTAAAGCAATGGTGAGCATGGGGAGAGAGGGAGATGGGAAGATGGGGAGATGGGGGGATGGGGAGATGGGGCGAGAGGGCGAGAATTTAACTGCTTTCGGCCTCCTGCTGTCTACCTTCTGCCTTCTTTCTTCTGAACTTCTGAACTTCTGACTTGATTTGTCTTTCGTTCAATCGAGCTTTAACGCATTGACTGGAACCTCATCCCAGGAATTAACTGTTCGCAAGCGAGCTACCCAGCCTTCAGCTTTTTGTCCGTCGCTGAGATTTTCTTTAAAAGACTCGTGGCATTCTTTAGCCATGCCTTCATTACCAGAAGCAATACAAGAATAAATTAAACCTGAAGGATCTAGCTGTTCGTTGACCCAGATAGTCATAGTCGATCGCCTCACATCTGTTCTCAAACTCAATAGGTTGAGATTTACCAAGAAGAGTACATCATACAGAATACAGAATTGCACAATTGAGAATCAATCCACTCTCTCCCTTCCTTTCTCCCCTCTCTTATCTCCCCTCTCCTCGTAGGAGAGGGGCTGGGGGTGAGGTCGTGCTAGTCGATCGAGCGATTCGCCAGTAACGCGACATATCCGCCAGTCTGGTAAGATTGAGGCTCCTATACTTTCATAAAAAGCGATCGCCGATCGGTTCCAATCCAAAACGCTCCACTCCAAACGCCCGCAACCGCGCTCTACAGATAGTTGCGCTAAGTATGTCAGTATCGCCTTACCAATACCTTGACGGCGGTATGCTGGCAAGACAAACAAATCTTCTAAATACAGTCCTGGTTTAGTCAGAAACGTGGAATAGTTGTAGAAAAACAGAGCAAAACCTGCTGTTTCTCCGCCATACTCTGCCAAAATTGCTTCGGCATACGGACGCGAACCAAATAAGTGTTCTTTCAATTCGTCCGCATTGCCAGTAACAGCATGAGATAATTGCTCGTACTCTGCCAAAGCTTGAATCAAACTAAACAGCACATCTATATCTGCTGGCTCGACTGGACGCAGAATTAGGTTAGAAGACATTTACGTGAGAATTGGGAGAATAGAAGGGAGAGGAGGGGGAAGACAAGGAAGAACTTCTTAACTCAACACTTAACACTCCACACTCCACACTTCTTTTTAAGTGAGCCATCCTTTCAAGCGTCTGGCAATTTGGGGCCGGCGCAATTTTCGCATGGCTTTGCTTTGAATTTGCCGCACGCGCTCGCGAGACAGGTTAAACAAACCCCCTACTTCCTCTAAAGTATAGGGTTCGGCACTAGCCAAACCATAGCGCAGAGCAATTACATCTTTTTCTCTGTCCGTCAAAACTTCGTCTAGCACCTCCCAGATCTCTTGGCGCATCATCGAGTCGCTCATTTGATCTTCAGGAGAAAGATTGTGACTATCTTCTAGCAGATCTAATAGTTCTGTTTCTTCTTCTTTGCCAACTCGATGGTTGAGAGAAAGCGATCGCCTCCTCAACTGCATTAGTTGACGTAAATGTTCTAGCGATATTTCTAAAGACTCTGCCAATTCGGCTTCTGTCGGGTTGCGCTGCAACTCTTGTTTTAGTTGCCGCTGGGCTTTTTTCAGCTTGTTTAGTTTCTCGACGATATGAATTGGTAAACGGATCGTCCGCGCGTCGTTGGCAATGGTGCGGGTGATGGCTTGACGAATCCACCAGTAGGCGTAAGTCGAAAATTTATATCCTCTTTCTGGATCGAATTTTTCTACCGCTCGATTTAAGCCAATCGCCCCTTCTTGAATTAAATCTAAAAATGCCACTCCCCGATTTAAATAGTGCTTGGCAATTGAAACTACTAACCGCAAGTTGGCACGAATCATCTTGCGCTTGGCAGATTTACCCTTGTAGAGACTGTGTTCCAGCTTGCGCTCGGTCAATCCTAACGATTGCGAAATTTCAGTTTTATTCGGTTGGCGATTTAGTTCTGACCCTAACTCTTCTGCCAGCCGATCGACTTCAACGAGGAACTGTACTTGCCGGGCTAATTCGATCTCTTCGGCTGCATTCAGCAAAGGATAACGCGCCATTTCTTTAAAGAAAGCACCAACAGTATCTTCGGAAACTCCTTTGTCGTATTCCGATATGTAATTAGCACTAAACTCATCTGCCAAGTTGGAAAGCTCGGCTTCAAAACCATTCAGATCGGGGTCTTTTAAAGTAGAGGTATCTGTCAGATTAAAATCATTGAATGATTCTGTTATTACTGGGTCGATTTGACTGATTTGATGTTGGTTCATAACTAGTTAGTGTGAGGTAGTTTACTGGGCAATGACTTCGTTAAAAATTGTTTGTTCAATTTTTATTGTTTTAGAAAATATATTTTTGCTGCAATTTCACGTCGATTTTATCAATACGTTATATTTTATTCTTTAGTCATATTGCTGAATTTTTCAGCAGTCTATTTTACCGATTTATCTTCGATCGCTTCTACCAACTAATAGATAAAAACTAATCGATAAGATAGAATTTTTACTAATTATAGAGAAATAATCCTCTTTTATTAATACTGCTAGATAAAATTAATGGGGGCGATCGCACTGCACTCTAAACTAGATTACAAGAATAAAAACTAGATTGCCAACAGCTTAGCATTTATTTTCTCCTTAAATTGATAAAATAAAGCTAGCGAACGCTCATAAGCACAAGCTCTGAGCTAAAATGGCGGTGAAATGTTTCCTCGCTCCCCACATTCTAAACAAAATAGCTAGATACCTGTTTTTCAGGACTGCAATTCGAGTAACCCTCAAATTCTTTAGTGCTATTGTTCCCTGGAAAAAGAAACTACCGATCTGAGAAATAAATTTGAAATATGCTAAATGCTAGTTTGGGTTTATTGGGGCTAGTAGCAGAACCGAAAGCACCTTACGAGGTTGGCTCTACCCCAGAACCATTTATCGAAGTATTGGTAGATTGTCCGGGAGCAGAAGAAAAACTTTACACCTATCGAGTTCCTTCAGATTTGCGGGTTCTACCGGGGGATATATTGAGCGTGCCCTTTGGCGCTACTCAAGTAGGAGCGATCGCCGTTCGACAATTAACCCATTTACCGCCCAATTTGGCAGGATTGCAAATAAAAGAAGTTGAAGATGTAATCTGCGCCGGATTTTTCCCGACTTCTTACTGGCAGCTGATCGATCTAGTAGCCACATACTACTATACACCGCTAATCAAAGTCCTGGGAGTAGGACTGCCGCCTGGGTTGCTAGAGCGATCGCAGCGCCGTTTGCGGTTGGTAAGGGGAGATGGGGAGATGGGGAGATGGGGAGATGGGGAGATGGGGAGAGGGCGAGGATTTAAAATCCCTCCTGGGGCTGAGGTGTTTTTAAGTCCTGTGGCGCGACAAATTCTACAGCTATTGAGAGCGCAACCAAATGGAGACTATAGCTTTGCCTATCTTCAGCGCCAAGTGAGAGGGGCAAGTCGAGGAGTGCGAGAGTTGCTGCGGCGCGGTTGGGTAGAAAGTTACCTGGAACACCCAAAACCAGCTAAACCAAAGCTGAAACAGGCAGTTACTCTAGTTTCAGATAGTTGGCCGATCGATCTAACCGCTCGTCAAAGAGAAATTTTAGAGGTTTTGCGACGACATGGAGGCGATTTATGGCTGACAGAATTGGTAGAGATTTGTCACACCAGTTCCTCAACGCTGAAGCTACTAGAAGAGAAAGGTTGTATCGTCATCCAGCAGCGGGAAGTGTTGCGGATAGAAACTCACCCCGATCTAGCCTCAGAGCAACCTAAATCTCTGACCCCCGCTCAAGGAGAAGCCTTGGCAGCCATTAACGCCATTGAAGGATTTGCTAAGGTGTTATTGCATGGGGTGACGGGTTCGGGAAAAACCGAGGTGTACCTGCAAGCGATCGCTCCCATTTTAGAACGAGGCCAATCGGCTCTCGTCCTAGTGCCAGAAATCGGCTTGACACCGCAGCTAACCGATCGATTTCGGGCACGATTTGGCAATCAAGTCTGCGTCTATCACAGCGCCCTCTCCGATGGCGAACGCTACGACACTTGGCGACAAATGCTAGCAGGCGAACCCCAGGTGGTAATCGGTACTCGCAGTGCCGTGTTTGCCCCTTTGCCGCAATTGGGTTTAATCGTTTTAGATGAAGAACACGACTCTAGTTTCAAGCAAGAGCAACCAGTTCCTACCTACCACGCCCGTAAGGTAGCAACCTGGCGAGCCGAATTGGAAAAATGCCCCTTAATTTTGGGTTCTGCTACCCCTTCGTTGGAGACTTGGGTGAGCGTGAGAGAGGGAGATGGGGAGAGGGGGAGATGGGGAGATGGGGAGAATTTATTAACTCAACATTCAACACTCAACACTCAACACTCAACACTTTACTTAAGCTTGCCAGAGAGGATTCAATCGCGTCCTTTGCCACCTGTAGAAGTGGTGGATATGCGTCAGGAGTTGCAGCAAGGAAATCGATCGATTTTTAGTCGATCGCTTCAAGAGGCGCTGCAACAACTCAAGGAACGAGAGCAACAAGGAATTCTATTTATTCATCGCCGGGGACACAGTACGTTTGTTTCTTGCCGCAGTTGCGGATACGTCCTCGAATGCCCTCATTGCGATGTTTCCTTGACTTACCATCACACCCACGAGGAAGCTAGTGAGTTATTGCGATGCCATTACTGTAACTTTTTCAGAGCGCACCCCAATTCTTGCCCGGAATGCGGTTCTCCTTACTTAAAATTCTTTGGCAGCGGCACGCAAAAAGTAGCCGAAGAACTGGCCAAGCATCATCCAGATTTACGTTTTATCAGATTTGATAGCGATACTACCCGCACCAAAGGAGCGCACCGCAGGTTGCTGACCAGCTTCGCTAACGGGGAAGCCGATTTGTTAATTGGCACTCAAATGTTAACTAAAGGGTTAGATTTACCCCAAGTTACATTAGTTGGGGTAGTGGCGGCTGATGGCTTATTGCATTTACCCGACTATCGAGCCTCAGAAAGAGCTTTTCAAACACTGACTCAGGTAGCTGGAAGATCCGGAAGAGGTGACGATCCTGGAAGAGTAATTATTCAAACTTATAACCCCGATCGCGAAGCAATTCAAGCCGTCAAAAAACACGATTATGAATCTTTTGTGGCAACAGAATTACAACAGCGGGCAGAATTAAACTATCCCCCTTACGGCCGTTTGCTCTTGTTGCGTTTGAGTAGCTCGAATGCAGTAGAAGTCGAAGCAGCGGCAGAACTTCTGGCCGCCCGCTTAGAACCAACAGAACCAGCTAAATATGAAGTTTTAGGGCCAGCGCCAGCCAGCATTATGCGGGTAGCCAATCGCTATCGCTGGCAAATTTTGCTCAAATTTCCTGGAGATGTGGCTTTTGAGTCGCCAGAATTAGCAGAAGTGCTGAATGCGATCGCAGATCGTCATAAATCTCTGTTGTCCTCGTCAGTAAGTTTTAGTATCGATGTCGATCCCCTCAATTTAATGTGATATCGAATCCGGTTAAACACCCATAATAAGATCGATTGTAGGTTGGGTTGAACGGAGTGAAACCCAACACACCACAAGTGTCGGGTTTCTCAGTCTGGGAGTTTCTCGATCGCCTTTTCCCCTCTTGGCGATCGCTCGATTGAAGAGTATAATGACGCTTTTGTCTCAACTCCAGAAAATCTCGATTAAATCACGATGAGCGCCCCACAATATCGCATTACTCTCTTACCAGGTGATGGCATCGGCCCGGAAATTATGGCTGTGGCTGTCGATGTCCTCAAAACAGTCGGCCGACAACTCAACATCGGGTTTGAATTTGTCGAAGCTTTAATCGGCGGCGCAGCCATTGACGCGACAGGCGTTCCTCTGCCAGAAGACACCCTGGAAAAGTGCCGTCAAAGCGATGCCGTATTGCTAGCAGCCATCGGCGGTTACAAATGGGATACCCTGCCATCGCACTTACGCCCAGAAGCCGGATTGCTAGGGTTGCGTTCTGGATTGAAATTGTTTGCCAATCTGCGCCCAGCCCAAATTTTTCCCCAACTCATCGATGCTTCTCCTCTAAAGCGAGAGGTAGTGGAGGGAGTTGACATTATGGTAGTGCGAGAACTAACTGGGGGGATTTACTTCGGGCAACCTAAAGGTATTTTTGCTACCGAAACGGGCGAACGGCGGGGAGTGAATACCATGGCTTACACAGAATCAGAAATCGATCGCATCGGCCGGGTAGCATTTGAGACGGCCCGGAAAAGACGTGGTAAACTCTGCTCGGTGGATAAAGCGAACGTGTTAGAAGTATCTCAGTTATGGCGCGATCGCATCACTAAGCTAGCGGCCGAATATCCCGATATCGAGCTATCTCACCTATATGTAGACAACACTGCCATGCAGTTAGTCAGAAATCCGAAACAATTCGACACGATCGTCACGGGCAATCTTTTTGGTGATATCCTGTCCGATGAAGCGGCTATGCTTACTGGTAGCATTGGGATGTTGCCGTCTGCGAGTTTAGGTAGTTCTGGCTTAGGAGTATTTGAACCCGTTCACGGTTCCGCTCCCGATATCGCCGGACAAGATAAAGCTAACCCCTTGGCCCAAGTTTTAAGTGCAGCTATGATGCTGCGTTATGGTTTGCAACAACCCGCTGCCGCTGACAAAATCGAACGAGCAGTATCGCAGGTACTAGAACGAGGCGATCGCACTGGTGATATCATGTCTGCCAATACAAATCTCGTCGGGTGTCGCGCTATGGGCGATGCGTTGATCGAGGTTTTGGAAGGGAAGTAGGGGGAGATGGGGAGATGGGGAGATGGGGAGATAGGGAGAATTATTAACTCAACACTCAACACTTAACACTTCTCACTTATTAAACTCCTGAACTTAAAAGTCAAAAACCAACACTTAACCTATGACTTATAACTCACAGTATCGCACGGAAAATAAGACAGCAACAGCCGATCTACCGACGATCGATCCTTCTTTGGTGAGAGCCGCACGAGAGCTTTATCACACTTATTTTGAAATTACTCCCCATCGAGTCAAACATCCAACCGGAGTGGCAATCAATCGGTTCAATTACCGAGGAAATTTAGTGTTTACAGCCCACCCCGTACTCTTACCAGAAGAGTGCTTTGTGCCTTCGAGTGAAATCGCTCTAGAAGGACGCTAACTTTCATATTTTATAGATTAAAACCCCAGCTTGGCTCTTTTGATTGGCGATGGCATTAGGCATCGTCCTATTGCTATTTCAATAAACGATCGATTGAGCTTAAATGCTAGAAGCGATCTTCTAGGAAAATTATGCTATCTGCTAGTATCCAGTATCTTATCGGCGATGCAACTAACCCGATCGGTGAGGGAAAAAAGCTAATAGTTCATATTTGTAATGGCGTGGGAACGTGGGGAGCCGGATTCGTTCTAGCTTTGTCTAAAAAGTGGCAGGAACCAGAAAGAGAGTATCGAGCTTGGTATAAATCTGGAAATGACTTTGCTCTGGGCAAAACCCAGTTCGTCCGGGTTGAAGATAATATTTTTGTTGCTAATCTCATCGGACAGAGCGGTATTCGCCGTCAAAAATCTGGTTCGCCGCCAGTCAGATATGCTGCTATAGAAACCGGACTGATTGAAGTTGCCCGATTTACCAACAGCCATAGGGCATCCATCCATATGCCAAGAATAGGTTGCGGCCTGGCTGGAGGAGATTGGCAAATTATCGAGAAAATTATCGATCGAACTTTGTTAGCAGAAGGACTAAGCGTTACGGTGTACGATCTTGTCTGATAATGTGTTTAACTGCGATCGCTAACAACAAATATTATGTTTGGTATAGAGTTGCTGTTAATTTTTGCCTTGGGTGCTTCTATTGGCAGCTTTCTCAACGTAGTAATTTATCGAGTTCCAGCAGGTTTGTCAGTCATCAAACCACCTTCTCGCTGCCCTTATTGCTCGCATCGACTGAAAAAGCACGAGAACGTCCCAGTTTTGGGTTGGCTGTGGCTGAAGGGACGTTGTAGCAACTGTAAACGTCCAATTTCTCCCAGATACCCCTTGGTAGAAGCAGCCATGGGTTTGCTGTTTGTCTTAGTATTTTGGGTGTTTGGTTGGCAAGTGCAAACTCTGGGTTACTGGGCTTTTTTAAGCTGGTTGATGGCCCTTTCGGCGATCGATCTAGATACTATGACGCTACCAAATCCGTTAACTAAATCGGGATTGGTAGTCGGTTTGCTCTTTCAGATTGGAGCAGGTTGGCTGCACGGAGATATCGTCAATTACCTGATGAACGGCATTATCGGGGCAGTCTTGGGAATTTGGTTGTTCGATATCATTACCATTGTGGGTTCCTTTGCTTTCGGACAAGCAGCGATGGGGGGTGGAGACGCGAAATTAGCCGCTATGATGGGAGCTTGGCTGGGCTGGAAGGGTTTGTTAATCGCTAGTTTTCTGGCTTGCGGTGTCGGAGCCTTTATCGGTGGAGGAGCAATAGCCATTGGGTTGCTCAGCAGGCGACAACCGATGCCATTCGGCCCGTTTTTGGCGTTAGGGGCAGCTTTAACCGTTTTTTTTGGCGAATTTCTCTGGTCGGCTTACTGGCGACTATTTTTCCCCCTTAGCTAAAATTCCGTGCAAATTGACGACATTACCGATCGCCGCGATCGCTGGGGCGCTAAATCCAGTAGCTTCGACCTGGGCGACGATCGTTTCTAACGTGCCGATTAATTCTTCCTGTTGTGGGGTGGTTCCCCAGCGAATTAATGCCACAGGGGTTTGCTGGCTCAGCCCCGCACTAGATAGCTCGCCAACAATATGGGAGAGGTTGTGAATGCCCATATAGACGACAATGGTTTCCGAGCCATGAGCGATCGCTTGCCAGTTAACCGCTGGTCGATACTTGCCTGCGCCTTCATGTCCGGTGACGAAGGTGACTGAAGAACTGTAACCTCGATGCGTTACTGGAATTCCGGCATAAGCTGGGGCGGCAATTCCTGATGTGATTCCCGGTACGACTTCTACTGATACGCCAGCTTTAACTAAATCTTCCATCTCTTCACCGCCGCGACCGAATACGAACGGATCGCCACCTTTAAGCCGTACCACTACCGCTTGAGTTTTGGCTTTTTCAATCAAAAGCTGAGTCGTTTCTTCCTGCAACAAAGAATGACGGCCCATTCTTTTCCCAGCATCAATTTTTTCGGCTTGGGGGTTAATCATCAAGAGAATTTGCGGACTTACTAGAGCGTCGTAAACGACTACATCAGCGCACTCTAATATTCCCTTTCCTTTCAGCGTCATCAATCCCGGATCTCCTGGCCCAGCCCCTACCAGATACACCTTACCGACATATTTCTGCGATTGTTCGTTGTTCATAGGTTCAGGAGTTCAGGAGTTCAGGAGTTCAGGAGTTTAGAAGTTTAGGAGTCAGAAGGCAAGAATTCGGAATTCAGAATTAATTTTTGACACATTCGCTTCGCTCAGTGCAAGCTTTTGACTTGGTAGCTGAGCTTGCCGAAGCTTGACTTTTGACTTTTCTCCCCTCATCCATAGCTAATTGCGATCGCCTCTAGCAACGACGGCCATTCGATCGGTTGGCCGAGAATTAATTCGACGTGAGGAAACTGCTGTTGTAGGGTTTTAACCTGTTGAGCGATCGCATCTGTAATGCCACCAGCAAACAGAAAGTACGGTTGAATGGCAATTTGGCGATATCCAATTTCAACTAATGACGTTACTCGTTCGGCTAAAGTTGGCGACATCGACCAATAGGCTACCTCTGCCGCAGTTCTAGCAGCTAGATCGATAACTGGTTGGTTGCCGCCCAACCGACGGCTGCCATGAGAGAGCAAAATCTTGGTTTCTCCTCCTAATGTTGCCATTCGATCGACGAATAGTTGTTGAAAACCGATACGATCGCCTATGTGAGGTTGCAGGTTAATTTGCAAATCTCGATCGAGGGCTGTTTGCGCGAGGGCGACTGCGGCGGGAATATCTTCGATAACGTGTACTCCTGGCAGGAGAAATAAGGGCAATATTTGTAAGTGTTTGCAACCAAGGGCGATCGCCGATCGACCGAATCGATAAATTTCCTCGTGTAAAGGCAAGAGTGACAGTTCTAAAGTAGCCGTGCCCACTAAAGATTCACTGACAGCCAGGGTACTAATAGACCGCCCGATGGAGCTAGATTCCGGTTCCTTTCTGCTGTTGTTTTCTTGCGCCTGTGCCCTGAGACTTAGTTGGTGTAGTCCTCGGCTATTTGCCTGCGAATTATCCAACCGCCTTTTGAACTCTGCGGCTAACTGGTTCGCGGCCTCTTGAGGGCGAGGATCGCGACTACCGTGGGATACAAGGAGATAGGCAGATACCAATGGCAATAACCTAACTAAAATATCCGGATAATAATGTTGTAGCTAATTTCAGCCCGACTTTTTGTATCAAACATTTCTCTTTAGCCACAACCACCTCTATTCAGCGAGAATTAATAGAGAGTGTCTGCTGCTATTAAATGGCTTAATTACTAATATTATTAAAAACTTATTAAAGTGTCTACTGCCAAGCAGCACGCTTGGTTGCTTCGATCGCCAGAGTTTTGAAACAACATACCTAAAACAGTGCAATAGCTGTAGGTTGGGTTGACGCTAGGAAACCCAACGAACCCAACCATTATACCTCATTTTTGTCTTGACACGCCAGCAGGGTCGATCGGACAAGATGTAGCTTCCTTGAAGGGCAGAAAACATAACTCAATCATCAGTTAAAATTTCTGGAATACTGCTAGTTGGTTCGCTCAAAATATCGTTGACGATATAATTATCTATTACTAACCTTCTACTCTCAATAAAATCCAGAATTCGCTCTAGTTCTAACTTAGAGTCTTTGCGATTGAGATAAACATATAAAATTGCTAACAAAGGCTTAATATCCTCAGCCGTCAACGGTACCCAAATCCCACCAAATTGAGGAGATAAAAACTTTTTCAAATATTCCTGAACTTTAGCTGAAGTCTGATTGATTCTCTTAGAACGCACTAAGCAACAGCGAGTCATATCAAATGTCTGATAAGCAATTATGCGACTCATAGCAGCTAATATCGCTTTAGGCTGAGAACTTTGTAAAACCGACACTCCAATTTTTATCGGCTTACCATTTTGCCTGCCAATAATCTTAAAATCTATGTATCCACTATTATCGTTTTGAGGTTTGACTGGTTTTTCGAGGTAATCGATTTCAAATTCGTCAATAGACTTACCTTTCAAAGTCAGGAAGCTAAAATAGAGGGCACTAGCCAATTTCACTTTATCTTCCAACCAGATACTTGTAGAACTTTCCAGTAATTCTAGCTCCTGGTTGTAAGCATCTTCCACAGAAATGAGGCGAGGAATTTTAAAATTAGCAGCGCATTCCTTGAGGATGCGACGAGGTGAATTGCTATTTCCCCAACTCCTTAAATATACCGCTTCAAAGGGATAAATTTTTGTAGGTGCGGTTAAATGCCTTTGCTGGTAGTAGTGAGACATCCAGAGAATGACTAGATCGATAATGGAGTTAGCATCCATCAAATTTAAGTGAATGGGATTTCCTTTAGCTGAAATTCGATCGGCTACTCCTCCAGGCATCTGTTTGATTTTCTGCATCCAGGTTTCTGGCATCATTACCGTTAAGATGGCAATGCCTTGGCTGGTAGTAGATAAACTAATGCTATCGATTAAAGTTTTGATCGATCGAGCTACAATATGAGTTATTTCTAAACCAGTTTCGCTGCATTTAGTATCGGGAGTATCTAATTCGTCAAAACAGATTAATACGGTCTTATATTCACTAGCTAAGTTCAAAATTTGTTTGATATCATCAAAAGCTTTAGATTCCGGAGCTTGCGAAGCTATGGTCGAGCTAGCCAAATCCATTGCTACCGATTTATCTGCGGCTAACTCTTGACCAGACAGCCATTTAACTGCGTCAAACCCGCGCTCTCTTGAAAGCGTCCAAAATATCGCCCGCACTAGATTAGGATCGATTTTTTTCTCTCTAGATATGCACTCAAACTTAGCTGTCATTAACTTCACCCAGCGATCGATCTTATACTGAGGCTGAGCCGGATCGTGCAGGTTAGCAATTAGTTTATGAGGGCGAATAACTTGAGCGTGAGGATTTCCCGATCGCCAAACTTGGTAAGCCATAAATGTGGCTAATTCTTGCCATTGAGTTACACCTTCACTACCGAGGCGATCGAAACTTTCGGCTAAGGTTTTGCGGAATTCACAATTAATAAAGTTGAGGCTATACTTTTCGACCCCAGCATAGACAAATAAAGCCGTGCCATTTTTTTGACAATGGCGGCGAATCCGACCGAGAATATGGCTCTTGCCTGCTCCTTTACCGCCAGTAATAACTAGCGAATTAATCTTATCCAACCCCGATGTATCGGCGCGTACCTGTTCTATGGCTTGAAAAACCGCATCAGAAGCATGAAGGTTGAAAGTCTCTAAGTCGTAAAATTCTCCCTGCCAAATATCTTGCTCTCTGACAATAGCTAGCGTTTGAAAGGGGTTATAACTTTCGATCGCTGCATGAATATCTTCGATCGCAGATGGCTCCATAGTGATGCTCGTGAGGAGGACATTATATATTATGGTGCTAAAAAGGAGAGAGGGCGAGGGAAGATGCGGAGAGGGGGGACGCGGAGAGAGGGGAGGGGAGAGAATTTAACTGCCTTCTGTCTTCTGAACTTCTGAACTTCTGAATTACTGTGGACATTGACTCTATCTTGCAACCGTTTCAACGCTTTGGCGTTCATCTGGGACTAGAACGAATTGAGGGACTATTAGCCAAGTTAGGCAATCCTCACCAGCAAGTCCCAATAGTTCACGTTGCCGGAACCAACGGTAAAGGTTCTGTCTGTGCCTATCTGTCGTCGGTGTTGGCTGAAGCTGGCTATCGAGTAGGACGCTACACGTCCCCTCATTTGGTCGATTGGCCGGAACGCATTTGTTTGAACGAGCGCCAAATTGCCCCGGAGACGTTGGCAGAAGTGCTGCTGCAAGTTCGAGATGCGATCGCCGATCTGTCTGAGGACGAAACCCCCACTCAGTTTGAAGTCATTACCGCTGCTGCTTGGTGTTATTTTGCCCAGCAGCAAGTAGATGTGGCAGTTATAGAAGTAGGATTGGGAGGACGGTTGGATGCTACCAATGTTTGCGATCGCCCTCTCGTTACCGTCATTACTTCTATCAGTCGGGAACACTGGCAGCAATTAGGGCCGACTTTGGCCGATATTGCCAGAGAGAAAGCCGGAATTCTCAAATCTCGATGTCCTGCGGTTATCGGACAATTGCCACCAGAAGCCAGAAAAGTAGTAGAGGGTCGAATTGCCGAATTGAATTGTCCTGCTGTTTGGGTGGAACCAGCATTAGAGATTGAAACCACAAAGGGACAAAGATGGGCGGAATATGAAGGAATTAAGTATCCTTTGCCATTATTGGGAGAATTTCAGCTTAGTAATTCGGCATTGGCGATCGCTACTTTACAAATTCTCCAACAACAAGGGTGGCAGATTTCCCTAGAAGCGATCGCCTCCGGCATGGACAAAACTAAATGGTTGGGACGCTTGCAGCAGACAACTTGGAAAAATTGTCCCCTGACGATCGACGGGGCACATAACCCCGCTGCTGCTAGAGCACTGCGTCAATATGTAGAGAGACGTAGCACTGCTACGTCTCTACATTCTTCGCCCTCTCCAGTCATTTGGGTAATGGGAATGCTTGCAACCAAAGAACACGACGAGATTTTCAAGGCGTTATTGAGAGCAGGCGATCGCTTATATCTCGTACCAGTCCCAGAACACAGTTCGGCCGATCCCCAACAATTAGCCATTCTCGCCCGAAGTATCTGTCCGGAACTAGCAGATTGCCAAACTTTCAGCGATCTGTTCTTAGGTTTAGAAGCAGCTAGAGCGAATGCCAAACCCCATGAGGCGATCGTCTTGTGCGGATCGCTTTACCTGATTGGCTACTTTTTCCGAAGTGTTGAGTGTGAAGTGTTGAGTGAAGAACGCTCCCCATCTCCCCCTCACCCCATCCCCCCATCTCCCCATCCCCTAAACTCCTACCTTCTCATTCCACTCTTGGGCTGCATCTGCGATCGCTTGGTCTACTGACTTTTCTTTTAACATGGCAGCTTGGAGATTGCCATAGATCGCCTTTTGCAGGGCGTTAATATTTTTCATTGGTGGAATTAACACCTCAGCTTGGGACAGTTGGCTAGCACTGATATTCAGCCCTTTCGTAACTAGCGAACCCTTGGGATCGGCAGCTAATTGACGCTTGTATGCTTCTACCGACTCAAGAGTAGAAGGTAAAACATTTGCCGCTTTGGCAAAAGCCAATTGATTCTCGGTATTGGTGACAAACAAAGCGAATTTCAAAGCCTCTTGCGGGTTCTTGGTTTCGCGGGGAACGATCAGGTTCATCACGGCTACATTTTTCTTGCCAGTCGGGCCGCTAATTAGAGGTGCTACCCCCGAAATTTTGGCAATTTCAGGGGCGTTTTTGTCAATAACGTTGATAAACTCGGGACCGGAAGATAGCATGGCGGTTTCTCCAGATTGGTAAAGTTCGCTAGCTCTTCGATGTCCTTGAGTGAGAACTTCTTTGGGTAGCAACCCCTGCTGGTATAGATCTACCCAATACTGAAATACTGCCTTGCCCTCGCGGGTGTTAAAAGCTGCCTGCTGGCGATCGTCCAGCAACGGTACGCCCATCTGTACGAATGATTCGAGGATTTCTGATGAATCTTGAGGCACGAAGGTAGCAAAGAAAGCGTACTTGCCCGTTTTATCCTTGATTTGCCGCGCCGCCTGTGCCAGTTCGGCATAAGTTGCTGGGGGTTTGGCGATTCCGGCGGTTTTCAATAAATCTTGGTTGTAAATCGTGATGTTAGTGGTCAAATACCAGGGGATACCGAAGCTTTTGCCGTCGAGAGTGCCAGCCTTCCAGATGTTTGGTAAATATTGCCCTCTGACTTCCGCAGGCACGTTCGCATCTAGATCCATCCAAGTCTGCTTCGCTGCTAGCTGGGAAGCAAAGGTAGGATTCAAATTCACCACATCTGGGGCTGTTTTCGCCGATACGGCTGTGATGATTTGATTTTCCATCGCTGCCCAGGCAACATCATCCCACTCTACTGTTACCCCAGGATTTTGAGCTTTAAATTTGTCGATTAGTTGCTCGAAATAGCTGGTATGTGAATCTAGCTGCATCGTCCAAAACTTAATTTCTTTCCCGGCTGAGGGCGAAGAACCAGAACTGCAACTAATTAACCAACTAAGAAGTAATCCCAATAGGGTAAATATGCCAAAACGTTTCCAAATTTTCATCCCACTCATTTCATTCTATTACTTCAATACTTAATCGGTATTTAACGATGGGAAATTTTCACTGAGAACACTAAGTTTCGATCGTTCGTTACTTTTTGACTTTTTACTGGTTTTCTTGTTCCCCTTATCTCCTTGTCCCTCGTCCCTCTTATCTTCCCCGTCGCCGTGTTTCCCAGCGCTACCGCGTTTTTATTTTCAGTAACCCATCCTACTCCGGATCGATCCTTTGCTGCTAACTTTTCCACCGATCTCGACAGGTGACGTTACGATTTGCGATGACGTTACGATCGACGAGGAATTTGGGAATAATATTTATTGTCTTCCCAAACTTAGGTAGGTGGATAGAAATAATGGAGATGAAAAGCAGGAGTTTTATGAGGCTAAAATCCTTGCCCCGCAAGGATTGTATCTATTGCCTGCCGCTCGAACTCTTTCTTTTTAACTCTACTTATTACGTTCCACTACTTATTTTTGCCAAACGAGCAGTACATATATCTTGAGAATGGAGGTATTTTAGAAGGTCGAGTTATCGGTCATCAGGGGAATTATATTAGCTCGCAATCCTGACTCAATTGCCACCCTTGCGAACGATTTTCACTCAAGAACTTTAATGTTTCTACAGGCTGTTTCAGGAATTGCGACTGAAGCAGTAAAAATACCCTTAAATATCGGGCAATCGATCGAATTCTGGATGGTAGAGCATTTACTCCTAAATCTAGGAAAAAACAGCAAGGAAATGGTATATTCTTAAGTCTAGGCATTAGCGGACAAAAACTATGTTCGATCGAGTAAAAGGTTTAATTTCTAAACGCGGTAAAGGGGTTGGTATAGAAATAGCTCCGGAGAGAATTAATATCGCTCAAATCCGCAAGCAAGGTCAAGCATTTAAATTGATGTCTTTGCTGTCTGTGGAAGTGCCGGAAGGCATTTTTGAAGACGGGCAGATTGCCGATTCCCAAGCTTTGGCCGACTTGCTGCAATCGACCTTAGCCGAACATAAAATTAAAGCCAATCGAGTCGCCACCGCCGTCCCCATGCGGGAAGCGGTCATGCGGATCGTCCCCGTGCCCGTGGAATTAACCGATCGAGAACTGCAAGAAGTTTTAAACCAAGAAGCTAGCCTCTACTTGCCTTATCCCCGCGAACAAGTCGATCTCGACTTTCAAAAATTAGATGTCAAAGACGACGAGGACGGTATTCCCAAAGTCCAAGTCTTGCTGGTAGCCACCCGCAAAGAAGTGACGGATAACTACCTCAACACCTTCGGGCAAGCAGGACTGAAGTTAGATGTACTAGAAATCGGCAGTTTTGCCTTAATTCGCACCATTAGAGAGCAATTGCGGCAATTTACTCCTCAAGAAGCCGTCGTTCTAGTAGATATCGAGTTTGACAGTACGGAAATTGCCATCATCGTCAACGGCGTTCCTCAATTTAACCGCACCGTCCCTATAGGCACTTACCAACTGCAAAGCGCCCTGTCGCGAGCGATGAATCTCCCACCATCAAGAAATACGGAATTGTTGCAAGGAATGACAATTCCCAACACCGCCCCAGTTGACAACATTCGGACGGGTGCTACCGAGATCAACCCCGGTATGGCAGCGTTAATGAGAATGCTAGGAGAACTATCGGATGAGTTGCGACGGTCGATCGATTTTTATCTGAGTCAAAACGACAACCTCAAGGTAGAACAAATGCTACTAGCAGGTCCGGGCAGTGCGATCGGGCAGTTAGATGATTTTTTCACCAAAAGGCTGAATTTGCCCGCCGTGAAAATCGACCCAGTAGCGGCTTTAGGGCTTCAGGCCGACCAAGAAATTCCGGCCGAGCAAAGACCAGCATTAGGTACTGTTTTGGGATTAGGACTGCGGGAGGTTTAAAGTCATGTACGGTCTAGATATCAATTTTCTCAAAGATCGCCCGGAATTTGTCTCCAAAGAAGTTCGCGGCGGTAGCGACCCCAGCCCTAAAACTCCTATGGCGACGCTCTTGCCTTTATACCTGGGCGTAGCCGTAGGATTGTTCGTTCCGGCGTTAGTAGGGGGAGTGTGGTGGTTCTTGCAGCAAGAAAACGCCAAGCTAACCCAGCAAGAACAGCAGCTTAATGCCGAACTGGGCAAATTGAAGAGTTTTGACGAGCAAATTCAAGCGATCGAAGCTCAAACTACTCAAGTCCAGCAAGATACTCAAGCCCTAGCTGGGGTCTTCGAGCAAGTCAAACCTTGGTCGGCGCTCTTGCAAGATATCCGCGATCGCATTCCGCCTGGGGTACAAATCGAAAGCATTCAACAAACGGCCGCCGCTCCCGCCCCTCCGCCTGCTACTCCCGCCCCTGGCGCTAGTCCGGCTCCCGCCCCTCCGCCCGCAGCAGCAGCCAGCAAATTAGAGATTTCTGGCACTGCCACCTCTTTTAATAATGTCAACGACTTCGTGTTAACTTTGCAGCGATCGCCTTTCTTTAAACCGAAAGAAACCTATTTGCTTTCAGCTAATTTGGTTGACAACAAAGCTCCCATAGAAACGCCCAAACAAGGAACGCAAACTAATACTACAGGGCAAACAAATTCTAGTCCGCAATTGACATACAAACTACCAAAAGTAGTGCAGTACAAAATTCAAACTACTGTTACTGACGTGCCTTCATCTCAATTAATTTTGGAACTCGAAAGTAAAGGTGCTACCGGACTAACAACTAGGTTGAGAAACCTGCAAAATAAGGGAGTAATTAAACCATGACGTATTCAACTGCTGAAGATTTTACTCCGGGCGATGTAGAAGAGTTTGATGAGGGTCCTAATTACCCTACTGCTTTTGGTATTACTTTTACTCCGACAGTTGGAGGTGCGGTTTTAGGAATCTTAGGGATAGCAGGCGCGGGCTATTTATTAATGAACATGGTGATGCCGACTTGGCAAGCCAATCAAGAGTTACAAACAAAAGTTGCCGACCTGCAAACTCAAATCGAGCAAAAAAAAGCTTTTCAAGACAGAATTAATGCGGCTAACGCCAATCTCGATGCTGCCAAACAACAAAATAAAGTCGTGCAATCGCTACTCGCTAGCGAAAGAAGCTTGAATACTTTGCTGATAGATGTTAATCGGTTTGTCGGCGGAATTCAAGGTAAGTTAGATAGCTTTCAACCAGAGCAACCTTTGCCGCAAGCTCCAGTCGTGGCTGATGGTTCTTTAGGGGCGGGAGTAAATGGCAAAGTGAAAGCTTACAACATTAACATGACCGTGACCAGCACTTTCCCCCAACTCCTGTCGTTGCTTAGGAGTATCGAGCAAATGCAAACCATGATCGTTATTCAAGACGTGCGGACTCAAATTGGCGGGGAAAATCCGCAGAAATTTGTGGTGGATTCGCAAGGAAAAGTTGTGGTAGTGGGACAACCAAACCTGACAACTAATTTGAAGCTCAAAGCCATCATGCCACTGTCGTCGGAGGAAATTACCGCTGCACCACCGCCAGCGACACCACCTGCTCAGTAGGAGAGGGGGGGGCTACGGTGTATACATTAAGTTATCGGCTATGCGGCTTCACTTCTCGATCCCCCTAAATCCCCCTTAATAAGGGGGAGTTTGAGAAGTTTCCCCCCTTTTTAAGGGGGCTAGGGGGGATCTACCAGGGAGTCGAGCATCAAAACCAGAGATGTGTATACACGGTAGGGAGAGGGGAAGAGGGGGAAGGGAAGAAAGAGTTAACTATACAAACAAGCTTCTGTGTTCGCAGATTCGATGAATTGCTAGTTTTTTTGTGAGGAGTGTAACGTGATTCAGACTAAAGAAATATATAGAATTGGAATGTCGATCGGAGGAGCAGTATTAGTTCTGTCCGCTCAGCCGATATGGGCCAAGCCGACAACAGCGAATAAGCCGGGAAATAATACCAGGATCGCTCAAACCAGGACGTTTGAAGCCCCGCCGAATACTCAAATACCTCAATTACCAAATACCCAACAAGGATATCCTACTCCGTCTAACCTGCCTCCAGGGGTTCCCAACCAAGAAATCAACATTCAAGGCAATCCTGCCCCGGCATCTGGGATCGTGCAACCAACAGCGCCCGCGCCTCCCTATTTACCGAGGGCCGTACCGCCCCCGCTGGGAGATATTTCGGTATCCAATATTGATGCTTCGGCTTCATATATCGATCTGGGAACAGCTGTTCGCGTGCCTCGGCTAGTGTTAAAAGATGCTCCTGCTAGAGAAGTTTTAGAGTTACTAGCTCGCTCTGCTGGGTTCAACATCGCTTTTTATAGTGGTGGCGCAGGTACCGATCCAAACACAGGACAACCAGGAGTAGGAGGCCAATCTGGAGGCCCGCCGATTTCATTAAATATCGAAGACGAATCGGTTCAAGATGTCTTCAACTACGTTTTGCAACTTTCGGGATTGCAAGCCAATCGAGTCGGACGAACAATTTTTGTGGGTAGTCAGTTACCTCCAGGCGCTCGCAACATTATTTCCCGCTCTTTGCGAATGAATCAAGTCCCCATAGGACAAGCTGTTGGCTTTCTAGTTTCTCAGGGAGCAGAACAACAACAGATCACTACTACCACTCAGGTAACGGTAGTGGGGGAAGGGCCGGGAGCGCAAAGAATTACCAACACTTCTACTTCAGTCAGTCGGATTGCCGCCCAGGCAGAAGTACCAGTGCCAGGACAGCAATCCGGGCCAGTAGCTGCTTTATTGCTGAAAGGGCTGTTAGTCACTCCAGACGAGCGCCTGAACTCAATCACGTTGATCGGCGACCCTCGTAGGGTGGAAATTGCTACGGCTCTATTGACTCAGTTAGATTTGCGTCGTCGCCAAGTGGCAGTAAATGTCAAGATTATTGATATCAATCTGTTGAAGACTGATAACTTATCTTCTAGTTTTTCCTTTGGCATAGGAGACTCTTTCTTCGTGTTCGATCGGGGAGCAGCAGTGCTTAACTTTGGTAGCGGAACTCCCGCAAGCCTCGGACAAGGGCTTCCCGATGTAACTGAAACCCCTAGAAGGTTCCTTGGTTTGTTGCAAGCAAGTATTACCAGCGGTAATGCCAAGATCCTCACCGATCCGACATTAGTGATTCAAGAGGGCGAACGCTCTAAAGTCAACCTAACATCGGAGGTATTGGCAGGATTTAAGACCAGCTTTGTATCAGTTGCTGGGGATAGTGTCGTGCCACTTCAGGAGCCAATCATCAAAGAGGCAGGATTAATTTTAGATATCCAGGTACCAAGAATTGATGACAACGGTTTCATTACTTTGGCGATCGCTCCTACAATTTCTATTCCAGGAAATGAAGTTCAAAGTGCTGGTCAGAGCATTACTTTGATCCAAAAGCGAGAATTATCATCCGGACAAATTCGCGTCAGAGACGGGCAGACATTGATTTTGACAGGGGTAATTCAGGAAACCGATCGGACGACTGTAACTAAAGTGCCAATTTTGGGCGATATTCCGCTTTTAGGAGCTTTATTTAGAAGGACTAATCGGATTAACGGACGGCAAGAGGTAGTGATCTTGCTCACGCCCCAGATTCTTGATGACTCGAATCGAGCGTCATTTGGCTACAACTATAATCCTAGTCCAGATGCACGTCGGTTGTTGCAAAGGCGAGGGTTGCCAGCGCCAGAGAAGCAGTAGGCGGTCAAACATCAAAACAGATCGAGAAGTTACATCTCTGCTTCTCGATTCTGCTAAGAATCCATTTTCTTGTGGGATAGCCCTCTGGGCTATCCCTCTTTTTTGTAGGGCAGGCAGGATGCCTACCCTACAAGAAGTTCGATCGACTTAAACATATTCGATCGATCTAACTGCCCAACACAGCTAGATATTTCTGCATTTTTTCGATCGCATAACAACTAAAAAAGGGAACTCTAAATCAAGCTCTAGTCAACAAAGGTTTCTGAAATAAGGAATATCCTCTGGGCTGTCCTTTAGCTCTTGTGGGATAGCCCTCCGATAGCCTTCTGGGCTGTCTTTCTTGTGGGACAGGCAAGATGCCTATCCCACAAGAGAGCCTATAAGAGATATCTACAGAAATTTAAAGAGGAATATGACATCAAAAGCCGATCGCAAATTCCAAACAACCCAAAGAATGCTACCTCATTGGGAATTAGAAGGTGCGACCTATTTTATTACTTTTAACACTTGGGAAAAATTAGAACTGACTCCAGCAGCCAGACAAATTATATTCGATGCTTGCTTATTTTTTAATACTCAGAGATATCACATTTTTAATTTTGTAGTTATGACAGACCACGTACATTTACTAATGCAACCCCTGCAAAAATGCGTTGGTGCTAGCCTGTGCGATCGCACGTATCGCGAATATTGGTCTTTGAGTAGCATCGCCCACAGCATCAAAAGCTACAGTGCCAAGCAGATTCCTCAAGTAATGCCTCATATCGGCACTATTTGGCAACCAGAACGATACGATCGGATTGTGAGAGGCGATCGAGAATTTGCAGGATTTTGGAATTACATCAGACAGAATCCAGTCAAAGCAAAATTATCAAAAAGCCCAGAAGAATACCCCTTCTTTTGGCAAACACCAACTCTTGTGGGATAGCCCTCTGGGCTGTCCTTTCAAAATTAATCCATGAGCCAACCCAAACTAGTTTATATCTCTTTTGATATCGTTCCCGCTCCCAAGGGAGCAGCAATTCACATAGAGGCTTTTACTCGATCGCTAGCTGAGGCATTTGGAGAAATTCAATTAGTTACCGTTTCGCCCACATCTAAAGGAACAAATGCTAAAGAAATCTGGCCGGGTGTCATCCAAACAACGCTACCTGCCATTGGCGATACCTTAATTAACCGCGTACTTTATTTCCGCACCATGCTGGGCGTTTGGTGGGACAAAAGGCGATTTGATGTAGTACATATTCGATCGATTTACGAGGGTTTTCCAATTGCGATTAACAAACAACAACTGTGCGACCAGCTAATTTTTGAAGTCAACGGATTGCCTTCGATCGAACTTAAATATCGCTATCCCAAAGTTGCGGAAGATCGCGAACTCTTACAGAAGCTAACAGCCCAAGAACAAATTTGTTTAGAGGCATCCGATCTGATATTAACCCCCAGTTGCGTCACTCGCGACTTTCTGCAAAAGCGAGGCGTTCCTGCAACTAAGATCCGCATTATCCCCAACGGCGTTAACTTAAATATCTTCTCCCCATCTCCCCATCTCCCCATCTCCCCATCTCCCTCTCCCTTTCACATTTTATATTTTGGTACTCTCTCGGCATGGCAAGGCGTTAATTTGGCAGTTGAAGCATTAGCATTAGTCAATCGCGATTTTCCGGCTAAACTAACAATAGTTGGGGCAGCAGGTAGCACAACTAATTCTCAAAATACTCGCTATTTTCAAAGCTTAAAACAACTAGCGATCGAGTTAGGTGTAGGCGATCGCTTAACCTTGTTACCGCCAGTATCTCAAATCGAACTCGTCGGATATCTTCAAGCTGCTGATGCGATCGTTGCCCCTTTAACAGCTAACGATCGCAACCTCATCCAAGGTTGTTGTCCCCTCAAAATCCTGGAAGGAATGGCATCGGGAACGCCAGTGATTAGCAGCGATTTACCCGTCGTTAGAGAACTCGGTGTCAGTGGAGAACATTTTTTACTAGTCAAGCCAGGTTCGGCTAAAGCGATTAAAGATGCCTTTTGCCAGCTACATAGTGACCCCGAACTGGCAAATAAATTAGCCATTGCTGCCAGAGATAGAATTGTCAGCCGTTACACTTGGCAGCAAGCAGGAGAAGCTTTAGTAAATAGTTATGACGAGTTAAAAATTAACTAAATTCAGCATTCATAATTTACTATTCATAATTCTTAGTAATGCTTGTAAATGCAACTTCTCTCGTTCTAAAGAATACTCCGAGCGAATGCAATCGCACGCTGCCATCCCAATTTGCTCTCGAACCTCCACGGGCAAATCCAAACACTCTAACACCGCCTCGCCCAACCGATGGAGATAAGGACGATCGACAATAAAACCATTTTGAGAGCGATCGATTACTTCTGGAATGCCACCAGCATCGCTGGCAATACACAAACAACCGCAAGCCATCGCTTCGAGTAAAGCATTGGGCAATCCTTCCCACAAAGAAGGCTGAAGATACGCGTCGCACAATCGCAAGTGTTGCGCTACAGCTAGAGGCGAGGCTAAATGGCCGGTAATAATAATCCTTTGGGCTAGTTCTGGATATTGGGCAGCATAGAGTTGCAAAGCTGCTTCCTGAGACGTTCTTACCTCGCCAATAATTAACAAACAAGCAGGACGTTTTGCCCTCACTGTAGTTAAAGCATTCAAAAGAAACTGCTGCCCTTTTTTTTCCCGCAACTCACCGGAAAAGCCTAACACGACTTCATCGGCGGCAATTCCTAAAGACGATCGCGAAGAATGTAGAGACGTAGCACTGCTACGTCTGGAAGAGGGCGGGGAAAATATGCGATCGTCTACCGCATTTTTGATAACGATAACATCATCCCGCTGGCTCAATAACGCGATCTTGCGAGCTAAGTCGCGACTGACGGCCGTTACTAGATCTGCTGTTTGCAACGTCCACTGCAAGCGAGCAAAATCTCCTGGCGGAAACATCAAGCGATCGAGATCGTTCCCACGGGCGCTAACCGTACTGAAGATTCCCTGCAACTTGGCAAACCAGGTAGCTAAAAAACCGCTAGGAAACAAATAATGCCCCCAAATCGCATCATAGCGCCGCGATTTATGAAGCCACTCCATCACGTTGAGCGTATGGGGCATAGTTGAATCCCAATGCCGATATAGCCCTATTCGATATATCCTTGGCAAATCGCCATCTGCCACAGATGGCACCATCTCACCAGCTTGGAGGTGGCGACTCCAAGTAAGAACGTCTACCTCTACCCCTAGCTGGCAGAAGCTTTTAGAAATGCGATCGGCACTACTAGCCAACCCTCCCACATCTGGTGGAAACCTTTCGGTAATAAATAAAAGACGCAGCACTATAAGGAGAGAGGGCGAAGAGAGCGAAGAGGGGGAAGAGGGCGAGGGGGCGAGAGGGGAAGCAGGGGAGAATTTTTAACTCAACACTCAACCCTCCACACTTAACACTTCCATAGCTTCTGAACTTCTAATTTCTAATTTCTCACTATTTCTTCCCCAAACCTCGCATGAGGGTGTTTTTTGCTCGATCGAGTTTGGATTCTTCTTCACCATCGTGAGTGTAATACTTATTGTAATACTTGCTGTAGTAATCGTAGGAACCCATAATATTGCTGCTGATGCCATTAGCTACCACGCCTAAAACATTAGTTAAAGAAAGCTTCAACAGATCCAAAGTTTCTTTGACTATAGCGCGATCGGTTTTGGCCATTCCTACGACTAAAATCAGACCAGCAGTATGAGCCGAGACTAACCTGCCATCAGCTAATCCTAGTACCGGGGGCGTATCGTAAATCACCAAATCGAACTCGCCCTCAAAGTAGTCGATTAACTCGTGCATCTTTTGAGAGCCTAACAATCGAGTCGGATCTGGCGGCAGAGGATGTCCGGCAGTTAAGACCGAAAGATTATCCCATCCTGGGACTGCTTTGATTGCCTGTCGGGGATTGACATCTGTAGCTAGGACGTTGCTCAGTCCTAGCTCGTTTTCTAACCCCAATACTGCGTCTATTCGAGGACGGCGCATATCGGCATCGACTAGCAATACACTTTCACCCATAGAAGCTGCCGCTTGAGCTAGATAGCTAGAAACCGTCGATTTGCCATCTCCTGGGGTAGCAGAACTAATTACTAGGGAACGTATGCGTTTATCGGAACCGAGAAAACCGATATTAGTATGCAAAGAACGAAAGGCTTCTAAGAAAGGCGAAGCATTATACCAACGGGGTGCGGGTTTGTCTTCGCTCTTTGCCTGACGATCTCGATCCGATACCCAGCCAGCTATTTCTGTAGGCGAATAAACTTTTTGCAACTGCTTGTTATAAGGAATCACCCCCAACAACGGTAGCTTGGTTTGCTCTTTAAGTTCGTCTAGAGTGTGGAACACGTTATCCAATTTCTCTAGAATTAAGGCCACCGCCGCCCCTAATAATAAACCAGCAAATATACCTAAGATTATGTTGCGCGGCCAATTTGGTGAAATTGGCGCTCCAGCTTCTTGGGGTGCGACCAACTGCTGCCATGGCAATTCGTTTTGAGCGCCCTCGATCTGCAAGCTTTCTTGAACGCCTAAGAAGCGGTTCAAGCTATCGGTAGCCACTGTTAGTTCTCTCTGGAGATCGGCATACTGACGAGCTAGCAATGGCATCTGCCCGATTTGTTTCTGTAAAATTGCTTGAGCTTGGCTAATGCCAGCTACTCGTACTTCTATAACTCGAATTTGGTTAGCAGCATCTACTAGCTGTTGGGTTAAAGCTGTACGAATTTCATTAGGAGAGGCAGAAACAGCGCCAGGTAGCTCTAAATTATTGCCTAAGACCAAAGCCGCTTCTTGACGCAATAAGGGTAAGAGATTGCGACGTTGCTCTAGTAATGCCTGAATCGTGGGGCTATCTTGGGTAAACCGACTCGATTCCACGGCAATCTTAGTTTCTACCTCTTGTAACTGGTCGAGCAATTTCTGATAGCGAGGAGCATCGCTTAAAGCGGCTACAGTAACTGCCTGATCTGGAGCTAACCCGATCTGTTTTTGTAGGGTTAAATAAAGCGATTGGGTTTCGCCGAGCTTTACTTGACTGTCAACTCGCTGTTTTTCGATCTCGGCAAATAATTCTGAGAGCTTATCTGCTTGGGCTTGAGGATCTAAAAGATTGTGCTGCTGGCGAAAACCTTGCAGTTGAGCTTGCATCTTGTCTACCCGCTGGCGCAGTTCGGGCAGTTGAGCGTTGACAAAAGCAATTCCTTGGTTGATGCTGATTTGCCGCTGTTGCTGCGAGTATTTGATATAACCTTTAGTAATTTCATCTAATACGCACTTGACTTGTTTGGGTTGAGGGCCGGTATAGCTGAGGAGTAAAATTTTGGTGTCTTTGAGGCGAGCGATCGACAAGTTCTCCATCGCCGAGCCGTAGGTGATAGGCTCGCAAGTAGCATTAACCCGCTCGACGATCCCAGACATAATTGTGGGGCTGCGCAACACCTCAATTTGGGTTTCGTAGTCGAGTTTGGAATCTACAGAACTCTCTTCGTCACTGGTAAGCTCTTGCAAGCGATCTTGAGCGTCTGTGACTGGTTCTACCAATAACTGAGATTGACTTTGATAAATTGGCACTTGTCTCCAGGTGTAAAGCAGCATCGCTCCTGTTACTGCCAGACCAATACCAGCAATTAGCGGCCATCGCCGCCGCACCATGGTTACTAGCTGGCGGAGATCTAAATTATCTTTGTCAGCCCCCTGAAACTCAGGCTGGTATGTTAGCGGCAAGGGTTGGGGAAACTTAGCATTCCCATTTAGTGCCCCCAGTTCGCGATCTTGCTTCGGTTCCATATTTGCCTTTGAAATTTATTTTTTGCTTGCCAAGATCTGCTAGACCGTGTTTTGAGTTTATCGTCTTTGCAGGCTTCCCCAAGTCCCAATTGTTGGGAATAGATCTTGTCGATCGCTACAGTTCGATTTATTGAAGCTAGATTATACCATTATGAGATCTGATGTTGAGATCGAATCGTTTTTAGCGATCCCCGATCGAAATCGATGTAGCAACGCTTGGTTTCTAGTTTCAATTTTCTCAGTTTGCTGGCGACAGCGCTGCTTCTTTGGCCTCTGGTATTGGTCTGGGCTACTAAATAACTCAAAAATTCCAAGAAACCCCAGCTTGAAAAAACTGGGGCTTCTCAATCGATCTCGATAGCGAGAGCGTGCCTCCGTTAATCGGTGAAGATTCTCAAGAAGTTAAAGAACCCGAAAAACGAACCTAGAGGAGATAAAACTGAGTTTAAACCATCTCCTAATTTAGCTATCCCAGATCTGCCGACAATAATGACATCGTTATTGCGCAGAGCCGGATTATTTGCGTCGCTAATGGCGTTGTCAAAATCTACATCTACACCTCGCTTAGTCACCGTGCCATTGGTTTCTAAGCGCACCAATTCCACCGATTTTCTCCGCGCCCTCCGGTTAAATCCACCAGCCGCCAATATTCCTTGGTTGAGAGGAGTGTTGGGAGGTATTTCCACCGTTCCCGGTCTTTCTACCTCTCCGACCACATTGACTCTGATCGTAGTCGGCGAAAAACTGGCTTGGGCTAAAGTTGCGGCTTCAGTGGGATCGAGTTTGTCGGCCAGAGGTACAGCGATAGTATCTCCTTCTTGCAACGCGATATCTTGAGTGACATCGCCGCCCTGCAATAGCTGCCACAAATTAACATCGACAATTTGTTGGGTACCAGTTCTGGTGTAACGTCGGACTTGGACTTTGCGAATATCGGCTGTCGGTTTAATGCCGCCAGCAATTTGAATCGCTTGCGTTACCGTCGGCGGACTGTTAGTGCCATTCGGACCGGCCGCATCTGATTTAACTAATTGAGTTCCCGGCCGGTTGACTTCTCCCACCACAGCCACGCTAATCGGGCCGGTGGTTTGGGTTGCCAAACTCGAAGCCGCCACCAAACTGGTTTCGGCAGGGTTAATCGCCGTGCGAGTGGGGATAAATACTTTATCTCCCTCCTGCAACAGCAAGTCTTGATTGAAGTCACCAGCTTGCAGCAGTTGCATCAGATCGATCTTGATGATTTGGGGATAACCGCTTCTGGTCAATCGCTGGACTTGAATTTCGCGAATCCCGGCTGAGGGGGTTAAGCCGCCAGCAATTTTAATGGCTTGAGTGACGCTGGGCGGACTGAGCGTGCCATTCGGACCGGCGCTTTCTCCCTTGACCGGGTAAGTCCCAGGGCGAGATACTTCCCCGACTACGGCTACATTTAGCGGCCCCGTAGTTTGGGTAGCTAGGGTAGAAGCAGCAATCAAATTGCTATCGGCGATATCAATGGCCGTGCGGGTAGGGATGTAAATTTTGTCTCCCTCTTGCAACAAGATATCTTGGGCAAAATTCCCTTCTCGCAGCAATTGAGATAAATCGACATTAATCGTCTGATTTCCACCATTTCTGGTGGTGCGTTGCACTTGAATTTGGCGAATGCTGGCTGAGGGACTCAAGCCGCCAGCGGCTTTAATGGCTTGAGAAACGCTGGGCGGGCTGAGGGTGCCATTGGGCCCGGCGCTTTCTCCTCTGACGGGATAAGTACCGGGGCGAAATACTTCACCGACAATGGCAATATTGAGCGGCCCTGTGGTTTGAGTAGCTAGGGTGGAACTAGCGATCAAATTGCTTTCATCGGGGTTGGGGTTCTGGCGCGTGGGGATAAATACCTTATCTCCCTCTTGCAGCAAAACGTCTTGGTTGAAGTCGCCTTGTCGCAGCAACCGCGCTAAATTGACGGTGACGACTTGGGTTCTCCCAGTTCGGTTGGCCCGCTGGATGCGGATTTGACTGATGCTAGCCGATGGAGTCAAACCGCCAGCGGTTCTGATGGCTTGAGAAACGCTGGGTGGGCTGAGGGTGCCATTGGGCCCGGCGCTTTCTCCTCTGACGGGATAAGTCCCGGGGCGATAGACTTCCCCAACAATCGCAATATTAATCGGTCCTGTGGTTTGGGTAGCTAAGTTAGATGCTGAAATCAGATTGCTCTCGGCCAAATTAGCTGGGCTTTGGGTGGGAATGTAGATGGTATCTCCATCTTCGAGGAAAATATCTTGCGCGAAATCGCCTCTCTGCAATAGAGGCAACAAGTTGACTGCAATCCTCTGGGTTCCTCCAGTTCTGGTAGGACGGACGATCTGAATCCGGCGAATCCCGGCCGATGGGGTTAACCCGCCCGCCGCTTGGATGGCAGCGGTCAGTTTGGGCGGGCTGTAAGGGGTATATGCCCCTAAACTTTGTCCCCGAACAACATAACTGCCCGGACGGGAAACCTCGCCCACTATCGCTACTTGGGCCCCAGTTGACTGGGAGCCGACATTAGAAGGGGTAAATTGTCGGGCGTTACGGGCATTGTAGGGGGCAGCGGGGACAAAAATGCGATCGCCATCCCGCAAGGAAATATCGCCAAATATGTTACCCTGCTGTACTACTTGCCCCAAATCGACGGTAATCGTTCCCCTCGGCTGCTGTCTGGTAATCCGAATGCGCCGAATGTTTCCGGCTTGGGTAGTACCGCCTGCTAGCTGAAGCGCTTGGGTAACGGTCGGCACCCCCCCAGTAGTCAGAGGAATGGTATAAGAACCAGCGCGATTCACTTCTCCAGCCACCGCAATTCTAATCGGGCGGGGCGCGATCAAACTCAAAGTGACGATCGGCCTTCTGAGAAAGCGAGCATATCTACTAGAAATGACATCGGAAGCACCTTGTAGGGTCAACCCTTGCACTCGGATCGAGCCGACGATGGGCAAATTAACAGTCCCATCGACTTGCACCTGATACTCGCCGCTGTATTCGGGCACGTTAAAGACATCTATCCGGATGCGATCGCCGCCGCCCAAAGTATATGCTGTTTCGAGTTGGGCGATGAGATTTGGCGGTTGAGCCGACAGGGGGGGAGGCAGAACCATCCCAGTCATGGCCAGCAGCATCAAGCCTGCTACGGATCGAGTTAGAGATTTTGGCAAACCATTACCTTTCATAACTTCACACCACAGAAAAATCTAAAATATCTCCGATCGCTGTCAGATTAGCATTATTCATTTTCCAAAGCGACGATCGCCGTCCTCAATTTTTTTCTCTATCCTAAAAACCAGTGACGCTACAATCTCGTCGGCAGGCTGTAGACTAGACTGGTTGGCGGATACGATCGCTATGTTTCTTTGCCGATCGTATTACCTTTAATTCCTAAAGTCTAGTCAGACAACTTCAGCGATGTAGCATCTTTTAAGATAACTGCTTTTTTCCTGTTATGGACGATCCCCATCCTCTCCTTAGCATCTCTGCTAGAGGTAGTAGCTACTGTCTCGACCTAGTTCCAACAGACGATTGTTCCCGATGAAATAGATTTATCCAGAAAGTATTTTTGAGTAATTAACCCTATGGCTGAGGGTCGATCGCTCGATCGCCACGAGTAAAATTGCAGAAAATACGACAATTTGGGATGAAATTATGACTGAAACGTTTGAGTTAAGAAACCAGCTAAATGTTGCTACGTAATGCCTTTAATATCTCCTAAAAATCGTTACTGGTTGCAAACTCTTAGCAAATTTCTCTCGATCCAGGCATTATGTCAAGCTTTAGGAATAGCTAGCGGCATAGCGCTCGTTCAGTTTTTAAATAAAGAACAATACGCTTACTTCACTATTGCCAACAACGCTCAAGCAACCCTCAATCTACTATCTGATATCGGCATCAGCACCGGACTGCTATCAATTGGTGGTAAAGTTTGGCAAGATCGAAATCTTTTTGGCCGACTGATCGGTACTGCTCTCGAAACTAGATTTTACTTTGCTTCTAGAGTGGCGATCGTCGTCTTGCCGATCGTCGCTTGGCTGCTAATAAAAAATGGTGCTGCTATTGTTTATGCTAGCTTGTTGCTAATTTCAGTATTATTAGTATTTAAGTTCCAATTAACTAATACTGTCTTCAAAGTTGTTCTTCAGCTACATTCAAAGATCGATCGACTGCAACAAATAGATTTAATCTCTGCCTTCACCAAGCTGGTAATTATATGTTTGTCTTCTTTAGTTTTTCTCAATGCTGCTGTGGCAGTAGTTGGTAGCTCGATTTCGGTAGGATTAGCTAATTTATTTCTCAAGCGATCGCTCGATAATATTGTAGATATAAAAGCACCTGCTCATCCAGAATATCGTACAGAGATCGTCAAGCTAGCTAAATATCAAGCCCCTAACGCCATCTTTAACTGTTTTCAAGGTCAAATCCAGGTTTGGCTGATAACTTTGTTTGGCAATACAGAAACTATTGCCGAAGTTGGTGCGCTAGGAAGGCTAACGGTAATCTTAGCTATTTTTAACGCGTTGCTAAGTAATATTATCTTGCCCAACTTTGCTCGATGTCAATCTTTTACTTTGCTCCGCAAACGTTATTTACAAATTACGATTGGGTCTAGCTTATTAATCATTATTGTGGGAGCAATATTATATCTGTTTCCCAGGCAATTGTTGTGGATTTTGGGAGGACAGTATTCTCATCTCCAAGACGAGCTTTATTGGACGATATTTAATTCTTTATTTCAAGCGGTCGTACAACTAACGTGGTTTTTGAATTTTACTAAAGGTTGGATAAAGTACGCTTGGCTAAATATTCCCATTACCATTGGCGTTCAAATAGTTCTTTTGATGTTTATAAATGTTTCTACTGTTAAAGGAGTAATTTTATTCAGTTTGATTTCTAGTTCGCCATGGTTGTTAATTAATCTCTTGACAACTTATGCGTATTTGCATAAGATCGAGCATAAGTCTGAAAGTCCTTAAGTAGAGATTATGCTAATAAATAGTGCCAAAATTTATTTTGAGAATGGGAGATAATTAAAGTGTTAATTGTTTGTAATGGCATGATCAGATCTGGTTCGACTCTTCAATACAATCTGGTTTGCAGCTTGCTAGAAAAAATGGGAGTGGGTGTAGGAAATGGTTCTATTCACCCCAGTAGATGGGACGAATTCCAACAGCAGTTTGAGGATTGGGCAAAAGCTGATACTATTCATGCGATCAAAAGTCACGATCTCATACCCAACCAAGCTGAAATGGCGGCATCGGGACAACTATTAACCTGCTATATATATAGAGATCTCAAAGAAGTTGCCGTTTCTACTCAACGGATGTTTGTCTGGGCCAGAGATAAAGATTCTCTACTAGATATATTAGATCGAGCGATCGCTACATATTTCGAGATTAAAAATATGGAAAATACGATCTGGCAGAGATATGAAGATGTAGTTATAGATCTAGAAGTAGCAGTTCAAACTTTAGCTAAGGGAATCGGATTGAATCCTAGCGATAAGATAGTTGCGGCTATAGCTCAACAATGGTCGATCGAGAATGTCAAGCAAAAAATGAAACGTTTTGAGCGATATAAGCTATTTAGAGAAATTAGCTATTTTATTCGCAATAAAATCGGCATAAAGAATACCAATATTGGTAGGCTTATGCGTCAAATGAAAGTACCTGAATATTTATTATTTAACGTTGATTCCCAAAGTCTTTTGTTGAGCGAACACATTTCAAAAGAGGCTGTAGCAGTCGAACAAAATAAAAACAAATTAGACTTAGAATTAGATAATATAATTAGCGAACGTTATCAAGATTGGTTTTTAGATGCAGGTTATCAAAGTTGAAGTTCGAGATAGTTATCGAGTAGAAATAAATATAAAATATGAGAATTGAAGAAGAATTACTGCAATTAATATTAAAAATTATTCCTACAAATTTACATTTGCCAGTTGAATATAGTTATCGAAAAACAACTGGGATGCTGCCATTCGATCTGTTAAACTTAAACGAAATCATTGGCAAAGGACAGCGAGCCATCGATATTGGAGCCAACACCGGACTGTACACCTACGCGCTCTCTCAAATATGTGAAGTTGTAGAAGCATTTGAACCCCAAGAGCTTTGTGCGAATAAGATCGTCGAATATAGCAAAAAATTAGGAAATGGCAGAATTAACGTTCGTGTAGTTGGCTTATCGGCCGATCGAGGTACGATGAACTTACATATTCCGATTTTAAGAGGCAGATTTAGAACTAAATTAGCCGCCGGATTAGCTACTTATAGAAAATTAGACTGCGAACATCAAACGATCGCCATACCGATTCATCGATTGGACGATTACCGCTTCAAAGATGTTTCCTTTATCAAAATAGACGTAGAAGGACACGAGTATGAAGTTATAGAAGGAGCAAAAGAAACAATTTTACAAAACAAGCCGATAATTTTGGTGGAAATCGTCCCCGATCATTTGAGCGATCGAGCGATCGAATCTGTTTTCGATCGAATAGTTAATTTAGGCTATCAAGGGAGTTTTTTGTATGAAGGTAAATGGTCGTCTTTGTCAGAATTTTCTTTAGAAAAACATCAAAAAAATTATACTAACAAACGAGAATACCTATATAATTTTTTATTTAAGCCAGCCGCTAACTAAGTAGGTCAGTCTGAATATTTATCGTTCAGGCAAGTCAGAAATCAGAAGTCAGAAGTCAGAAGTGAAGAGGGTTTTGGACAACTTTACTTTTTGTTACATACTTAGTTTTTTTTGCACCTTTCTACTTAGTATCTCTATAGCCGTCCCGGCTGTCCCAGCGGGCAGGGTAGAAGCCTACACTTCGACAAGCTCACCGCAAGCCCCACCAGAAAGATTGTCCGCCAATGATTTAGACTCGCTATATAAGAATTGCTGTTTGAGATCGAGATTGCCTGTTAAATGGGGAAACTATTATGAATGACAGTACCGCGAAAGATTTGTACGATAAATGGCATAACCAAATCGATGAATTTGGAGAAGACAACTATAACTCTCCTTGGCATCTCATGGTGAGGCAATATCTAGGCGATCTAAGTGGGCTTAAAGTTCTAGAAATCGGTTGCGGACGGGGTGGTTTCTCGAAATACTTGCTTGAATGCGGTGCCGATTTGGTGGCGGCGGATTTCTCCGATGCTGCGATCGAAATTACTAAAGGTTTTTTACAAAATTGGCCTCGCTGTGAAGTGATGGTGGCAGATATCCAAAACATTCCTTTTCCAGATAATACATTTGACTGCGTTATTAGTTTGGAAACATTGGAACACATCCCAGATCCAGATCGAGGTCTAGCGGAATTAGTCCGAGTGACCAAAGCAGGCGGCAGAACAATGGTCACTACGCCAAATTATCTGAGTTCGCTGGGAGTGCTGCGCGTCTATAGAGAACTAACTGGAAGACCTTTTACTGAAGTGGGACAACCGATCAATCATCCTCTCAAACTGATAGATCGAGTGCTGAAACTCAAACAATTGAAATGCCGAATTGATGTTATCGATGGCGTGGGTCACTATTTGTACGTACCGGGCACTCCCAGCCGTCGAATTAAATGGCTAGATCGCCCTCGTGCTATCTCTAAGTGGTTTGCCGTTCATTCTCTCACAGTTGCTACTAAGCTGTAGCTTCAGATGTAGGACAAAAATGCGAATTCTGCGTATAGCTAACGTCCCCAACAATCGTACTGGTGGTATGTCTCGCACCATGTACTGTACGGGAGATATATTGAGCGCCCAGGGGCATCAAGTCGATTATCTATTTGCAGAAAGTTTTCAGGCAACTAAATCGAGTTTTTGGCGAAAATTAACGATACCACTGCAAATACCAAAGCTAATCGATCGCCTAGCACGAGAGGGAAAAAAGTACGATCTAGTCGATATCCACGAACCTTTAGCAGCCCCTTATTGCATCGCCAAACAAATTAGAAAAGATCTGCCGCCAGTGGTGCTATTTTCTTATGGCATCCAAAAACGCAATCGACAAGCAACGATCGCCTATAACAGGCAAAAAAATCTGCCGATCCCCTTATCTCTGCGGTACGTCGATATTTTAACCTTACAGTCAACCTACGGACTGCGGCACGCCAATCATATTATCTGCTCTAATTCTGAAGACATCGCTTATTTGAAACAAATGGGTGTGCCTGGAAATCGGCTGACGCAACATCACAGCGGTGTCGAGCCGGAGTTTATTTTAGCTGGTAATGCCGCCGTCAAATCGGGCTATCCTCGCTCTGGAATTTTATTTCTAGGTACGTGGTCGTTAAGAAAGGGCAAGTTAGATTTAGTGCCCGCCGTCAGTCAGGTGATGCAACGTCACTCGTCTCTGTCGTTTACTGTAGCTGGATGCAGTCTCGATCCCGATATAGTATTAGCAGAGTTTGCTCCAGATCTGCGTCATCGAGTTAAGGTAATTCCCCAACTATCGAGCAACGAGGAACTCATCGAACTTTACCGCCAAAATTCCATCTTCGCGTTACCTTCCTATTTTGAAGGACAACCTTTAGTAACGATCGAAGCGGCCGCCATGGGATTGGCAATTGTCACTACTAATATCTGTGGCATGGCAGATTTGATTGAAAGCGGCGTTGATGGTCTAACCGTACCAGTAGGCGATATTGCCGCCTTAACCGACTGTTTGGAACGTCTGGCAAACGACGAATTACTAGCGAGGCGGTTGGGGGAAGCTGCCAACCAAAAAGCGCAAACATACACCTGGGCTAGCGCCGCCGATAAAATTGCCTTAGCTTACGAACGAGCGATCGAAGATGATGCGAAAAGGGGGAAATTTCCGCCTTAACCTTTAACCTTTACTGTATAAATTGTCCATCCATACAATTGAGAATAAAAACTTGAATTTTTCCACGCTCTCGATCGATAAGATTTCCTCCAAGTGGCGGCAATGGCGCGATCTTCCCAACCGGATAGCTGATGCTATCTTGCCGACAGAGTTTGCCAAAAACTATCGCCTCATTCGTCCCTACACTAGTTGTTCGACTGCCCGGTTGCGCGGGCTGGAACGGGCGATTAAATACGCGATCGATCGCCAAATTCCTGGCGACGTAGTTGAATGCGGCACGGCCCTTGGGGGTAGTGCTGCCTTCATGGGGTTAACTCTCAATCGCCTGAACTCAAATCGCCAGTTATGGGTGTTCGATACTTTTGAGGGTTTACCGCCGCCAACCGCTGCCGATCCCGACTACGATCGAGCTAAATTCTGGACTGGCAAGTGCCGAGGCGAGTTGTCAGAGGTAGAAAATCTGTTCCAGCAATGCGGAATTTTAGAACGTTCCCGCCTCATCAAAGGACTATTTCAAGATACTCTGCCCGTGGCTGAGGTGGAGAAAATTGCCGTGCTGCACGTTGATGGCGATTGGTACGAAAGCGTCAAATCCTGCCTAGAGCATTTGTACGATCGCGTCAGTCCAGGGGGCGTAATTCAAATCGACGATTACGGTCACTGGGCAGGAGCGAGAAAGGCCGTTACCGAATTTTTCCAGCACCGCCAGATCGATCCTAAATTACACTATTTAGACTATACTGGTCGGCAGTTTGTTAAGCCATCTTGAGAAAATTCATTGCCATAGATCGTGGAAGTTATTAGCCTTCATCATCTCCTGAAAACCCATTGTCATATCCCCGATGATTTTACCTATCTTAGTGCTATTGATGCTGTAGATGTCATTCGACAACGGGAGTATTGGTTGCGTCAGTTTATCCCCCTTAAGGTAATTAGGAACATCATCCGAGGATTGGCTCGCTCGAATACGGTGCATCCAGATACCGCTCAAGCTTTGTATAATATATGTAGAGCCATCAAGACCGATTGCGTATTTGAAACGGGGACTTATTGGGGGTATTCTACAGCTTATTTAGCTGCGGCTTTAGAAGATATTGGCAATTCTGGCAAGGTTTATACGTTCGATCTTTATTCTCATGCTGGCAAGTATATTCCTAAGAATTTGCGATCGCGCGTCGAATTGCATCGCGGACAACCATCGACAGAAATGATGCCCAAAGTATTAGAAAAGGTAGTACCAGATCTATTTTTTCAAGATAGCCTTCACGACTACGAAGGAGTGAAGTCAGAATTAGAAATTGTGGCTCCCTACTTAAAGCCAGGAGCGATTATTCTGTTTCACGATTTTGTCGAACCTAACGTCCAGCGAGCCGCGATCGATGTTCTCCAAAACTATGCTATTTATGTTATAGATACGCAAGATCCCCAACAGCTTGGGTGTGCGGTTAAGATATAGCGAGTCTATTTCATTGGCGAACAATCTTGTAGCGCAGGCATCCTGCCTGCCTGTGGGACAGCCGGGACGGCTATCCCACAATTTCATGAATAATTTAGACTGGCTATATAAGTAATAAGTAATAAGTTAGGGCTTTGAGGGCTTTAGTCTGATAAACAATAATTTTTTCACTTTTGCATGAGGTCTAATGCTAAAGCCTCACTCTGTTACTTTCGCTGACATCGAAGCCGCCGCTCGACGTTTGGCTGGCGTAGCTCGTCGAACGCCTGTTTTCACATCAACTACAGTCGATCGACTAACTAATAGCCAAGTCTTCTTTAAATGCGAGAACTTCCAACGCGCGGGTGCTTTTAAGTTTCGGGGGGCTTACAACGCGCTCTCGCAGCTATCGGCAGCCCAAAAACAACAAGGTGTTATCACCTTTTCTTCGGGAAATCACGCCCAAGCGATTGCCCTGGCCGGACAATTGCTGGGCGTTCCTGCTACCATCGTCATGCCTGACGACGCGCCCGCCGTCAAGCTTGCAGCTACTAGGGGGTACGGGGCGGAAGTAATTTTATACCAACGTCAAGAAAGCAAACGAGAAGAATTAACCCAAGCTTTAGCCCAAGAAAGAGGTTTAACCATAATTCCGCCCTACGACCACCCTCAGATCGTTGCGGGTCAGGGGACAGCCGCCAAAGAACTAATCGAAGAAGTCGGCGAACTAGATTTACTCTTAGTCGGTTGCGGCGGTGGCGGATTGCTCTCTGGCAGTGCCATTGCTGCCAAAACTCTTTTACCTGAGTGTAAAGCGATCGGGGTAGAACCAGAACTGGCCGACGATGCTACCCGTTCCTTTCACAGCCGAACCCTGCAAACGATCGAGCGAGCCGATACCATTGCGGATGGGGCGCGTACTCCCAGTTTGGGTCGAATTACCTTTCCTTTGGTGCTAAATTACGTCGATGATATGGTGACAGTATCGGAAGCGGCCATTGTCCGCACTATGTTCTTGTTGTGGGAACGCTTGAAAATAGTAGTAGAACCAACAGGAGCGCTAGCAGCAGCGGCATTACTTGGCGGGGCAGTGAAAGCACCAGGAGCTAGAATCGGTGTCATTATCAGCGGCGGTAACGTCGATTTGACTCGAGTTGGGAAAATATTTGGGGGGTATGGAGCATAAGAATAGCGATCGATCGTTTAGTCTTGAGTCCGCGCAGGCGGACTTTGACTGTGTAGCTGCGGTTTCAACCGCCAGGGTCAATGGATCGCCAACTGAGTTAGAAATCGATCTGCAAGTCGAAGCACAAGGCAAAATCAACCGCCTCGATCTCTGGCTAGCCAGTCAGTTACCCGATCTATCTCGCGCCCGACTGCAAAAATCGATCGCTCAAAGCTGCGTGCGACTTAACGATCGCATCTGTACGAACAAAAATACCAAACTCAAACCAGGCGATCGCATCCATCTTACAATCCCGGCATCTCAACCTCTCGACTTGCAACCAGAAGCTATTCCCCTCGATATTCTCTACGAAGATGACTGCTTGCTGATCGTCAACAAACCTGCTGGGTTAGTCGTGCATCCAGCGGCGGGCCATGAGGCGGGAACGTTAGTAAATGCAATTTTGGCTCATTGCCACGATCTCTCCGGCATCGGTGGGGTGCAACGCCCAGGAATCGTCCACCGTTTGGATAAAGATACCACTGGGGCGATCGCTATTGCCAAAAATGATTTTGCCCACCAACACTTGCAAGCTCAAATCAAAGCTAAAACTGCCCGTCGAGAATACTTAGGTATCGTCTATGGTTCTCCGCGAGCCGATAGCGGCACAATTGACTTCCCCATCGGTCGCCATCGAGTCGATCGCCAGAAAATGGCTGTAGTGCCAGAAACCAAAGGCGGCCGCCCTGCGGTTACTCGCTGGCAAGTCAAAGAACGGCTGGGTAATTATACTTTGATGCACTTTCAACTAGAAACCGGACGCACCCATCAAATTCGGGTTCACAGTTCCCATATCGGTCATCCTATCGTTGGAGATCCGGTTTACAGTTCTGGGCGATCGATCGGTGTGAACCTTTCAGGACAAGCTCTTCATGCTTGGCGGCTGACTTTACAACATCCCCAATTGGGAACTGAGATTTGCGCGATCGCTCCTTTACCCCCAAACTTCACCACCCTATTAGACGTGCTGCGCCATCGCCTCAAACAAAATTGAGTGTTAAGTGCTGAATCAACTTTCGTTAACTCAACACTCAACACTCAACTGCGGGCAAAGCGTTCGGCGATAAGTCTTAGCTCCATGCCAATAACTAACCGTCCAAATGCTTTGCCCCTACAAACTTCACACTTCTCTAACGGCGACGAGGTACTTTAGATTCGTAATCGCCTATATTTGACGCTGTAACTCTGGGTGGGACGCTCGTTGGTAAATTAATGCCTTGCGCCAAAGATTTGTACAGAGAAGGATCGCCAGCTTTGGCCCGCTTGTCTTGGGGCACAAAACTCTTGACTTCCATCTGCCAAACAATTTGAGGGAAGCCTAACTGAGCGCGGTGGTAGGCATCGTAGCGCGGAGACTTGATGTTAAATGGAAGTTCGCCCTGCGCCCGACCTGGCAGAATTCGCCGCCGCTGATAGGGAACGGTATTGTAACCGAAGTTAGACAGGTACTCTTCGCTGTTCAATAGGGCATCGGCTAAGCCAGCGATTCCCTTATTAGCGACCACGATCGACCAAGCAATCTTTTCCCGTTCGCTGTAGACATCGCGCCCTAGCACCTTTTGGACGCAGTGTTCGACAAAGCGGTAGTTGCTATTCTTTTCGTAGAAGCTGTTGTAGTAGGTTTTAGACAACAGCAATCCGCGAATGAAGTCGCGGACGGTAATCTGACCGTTACGGAGTTGAGACTCCAGCGCCACTTCGCGATCCCACTTGAAGGCATGGAAAAAGATTTGACGATAGGCGGCTTCGATCAAGACACCCATATCTCCAGGAGAGAGGATGTTATCGGTGGTATAAGTTCTCGGTTGTTCGTCACCAGGGGTTTCATATCCCGCCACCCGTTGATTTTGACTCTTGGGGGCGTAGCTTAATAAAGGAATTGCCACGTTGGAATCTCCCTAATCTTAGAAAATCTTACAAAGCTTAATATCTAACTTATATCAGAGTCGGTAGCCATCGATAAAACAAATTAGATAAAAAAACGCTGAAGTGAGACTGACAACATCCTCTTTACACCTCATCTGCCAGGGAATCGCGACCCAGCGATGGGAATTTCTCAAAAACAACCGCCCGGTCTGAGATTTACATAGATCTTTACAAAAGTTTGACTTCAAGCTGGAGTTGAGACTAGTTCTCGGTGCGAAACCCAAAAGGCTGAGGGCGATCGATATCGGCTCAAATGTCAGAACTCGCTTTAAGTGAGATTCAGTCATCGATGACTTTCGATCGCTATTCTACTTGTCTTGGGGAAATTAAGCTATTTCTAGTCTTTTCTCTGCCCTCACCTCAACCATAAATATTTATGTCTGCCTAGCTATGTGTCTTTTTGATGTCAAACCTATGTATTTAAGATGACAATTTTTTCAGGAACGATCGAATTGAGAGACAAGCGATACATTGGTTACTCAAGTATTTAGAAAAACTTATGAAAAAATGTTAGCTAAACTGGGGTTTGAGAAAATTGCCCGTTTGAGAAAGGGGATCGATTATCGGCTATAGGATTAGGGAATTAGTAACCGGAAGCTCCGCGTCGGGTAAATCTAGGTTGTTGGTAGAGGCGATCGCCGATTCTCAATTGTAAAGAAATATTAAAAAAATTTATTAAAAAATGTTGCACAGGCTTGATTTAGTTGTTAGAGTGTGCTTGGTTAATCGTTTCGATCGACACTCGACTCTAGGAGAGGTATAACCTATGAGCCTATTCATTTCTTTTTGCTAGTGTTACAGCCTCTCGCTCCGCTGTAAAAAGTTCTCCTCGCAGATAGATTCAGAAATTGCCTGGAGACTAAAGGCAGGGCTATAAAACCACCGCCTGCCTGCGCGGACTCAAGAAATACAAAGCTCTCAAAACCAAATTGGGTAATACTTCCCCGTCTAAACACCAGGAAATTTGCCCTGGGTTGATTTGTCATCGCTCTCAAGCTTCATACCAATGCTCGATTGAATTCTTGTGAGGCAGGCATCTTGCCTGCCCTGCTCCGCCTGTAAAATTTTGGAGGTAAAAACTGATGGATATTCACGGCAAAGTGGCTCTAGTTACAGGGGCTTCACGAGGAATCGGGCGAGCGATTGCTCTAGAACTAGCCCGCCAAGGAATGCAGCGGCTGATCTTGGTAGCACGCAACCGAGAAAAGTTAGCTGAAGTGGCCAGCGAAATTGAGTCGATGGCAGTAGAAGCTGTGGTGTTAGCGATCGATTTGACGCAGACAGTAGAAGTTAATATTGCCTTGGCTCAAGCTTGGCGCACTTACGGGCCAATTCATCTGTTAGTCAATTGTGCTGGAGTAGCTTACCAAAGCAACTTTTTGCAATCTAAATTACCCCAGGTGCAACAAGAGCTAACCCTGAATTTGTTAGGCACTTACAACATGACTCATCTGCTGGCCAGGCGGATGGCGAGTCAAAAAGAGGGAACGATTGTCAACGTTTCTAGCTTAATGGGAAAAGTAGCTGCGCCGACAATGGCGACTTATTCGGCGACTAAGTTTGCCCTTTTAGGATTTACTCAAGCCTTGCGCCGCGAACTAGCCGAACACAATATTCAGGTTGTCGCCTTGATGCCTTCCCTAACGGATACCGATATGGTGCGCGACTTCGAGTTATTTCGTTGGGTTAGAGCTATAGCCCCGGAACAAGTTGCTAGATCCCTGACGATTGGACTGCAAAAAGACGCTGAGGAAATTTTAGTCGGCTGGCAAAGTTATCTAGCGATTTGGTGTCAGCGGTTTGCACCTTGGCTGTTAGAGAAGGTGGTGCAGATGGCGAGTCCTTAGATTTAGCCATAATATCGCACGCAAGCGATCGATAAGCAGCCTATAGGAGTAACTGCAACAGGAACGACCCAATGCCTCCTAGAAAATTGAGGAAACCACCACCTCCTCCTTCACGTTCTTTTTTCGGGGGCTGGCGGGCTAGTTCTACGCCTTTAATGAAGTTTTCGGCTGCCTGATAGCCCTGAGTATTACCTTGGGTAGAAAACAACTTGCTAGCTGTCTTGACATCTTGAATGGCTCCAGCCTCATCTCCTAAGCGATAGCGAGATACTCCCCGACCGAGGTAAGCAGGCGCAAAATCAGCCTTTACAGCTATGACTCGATCGTAATGCTCGATCGCTCCTAACTCGTTGCCTTTTTGAGACTCTGCCACCGCCCATCGATAGAAGTCTTCCGGCGTACCAGCATAGCTGGGAACGCCGATGGCTCCCTGCAAGTAAACCGTCTTGAGATCGACCCCAACTAAATTGGCATTGACCAAATAGGCATCCCGTAAATCTGCCCCAGTCAGGTCTGCCCCAGTCAGGTCTGCCCCCATCAGGTTAGCACCATAGAGCGAAGCGCCTCTGAGATTAGCGTTTCTCAAGTCGGCACCGCTGAGGTTAGTGCGGCTGAGATTGGCCCGCTGCAAGTCAGCACTGTTGAGATTAGCACCAGATAACTCTGCCATGGTCAATCCAGCCCCGCTGAGTTCGCACTGCGGACACTGTTTTTTAGACAGCAATTGCATCGTCTGGGCAGGATTTTCTGCCAGGGCTGGCGCAGTTATATTAGTTGTGAGTAGAATAACAGTGGCAATAATTCTCCGTTGCATCGATTTAACCTCACCAAAAGGGGTGTCCGCAGGCATAGGGGCTTCAAAATTTCTTTCTCAGTTTAATTTACCCATCCTATCTGGGAATTATAAAGATATATGAAGCCAAAATTTTATCCCATTTAAATTTCCCAATGCGGCCATGGCAAAACAAAAAGTCCTAATTGTTGATGACGGCAAAGTGATTCGGATGCAAATCCGAGAAATGCTCCCTCATAATACCTTTGATGTTTTAGAAGCTCAAGACGGCATTCAAGGGCTAAATCTCATTCGCCAAGAACGTCCGCACTTAATTTTGTTAGATTGCTTCATGCCCCGCATGAATGGTTGGGAAGTTTTAGAACAACTAGAAACAGATCGAGAAGTTCAAGCTACTCCTTTAATCGTCATGTCGGGTCGGAAAGCTGAGATCGTCAATAAAATTCCCAATCTGGAAGAATATTTTGAGTTTATTGAAAAGCCTTTCGACCAAAAAGCTTTAATCTCAGCAATTAGAGCGGCAGCTTCTAAAGCCAAGTTGCGGCATCAAAAATTAGCCAATCGGTCTAGCGATCGCAATTTAGGAGGATCGATTCCCCACGCAGCCGCAGAAGAAATTCAGCAATTAAAAGCTGTAGTGCAAAGATTAACTCAAAAAAATGAAACCATGCAAGGAGAAATCGACTTGTTGAAAAAGCAAGTCAGCCAACTGATGATGCTGGTCAAGCAGAGAATGAGCTAATTTGAGTTACAGACGGACAGAAGAGAAGGATTTTAACTTTTGCTTTGTGAATTCTGAACTTCTGAACTTCTGCACTCCTGAACTTCTGTCTTTTACCGCCACTTCAGCCATTTTTTTAAAGTTGAAGCAATTTCCTTGCCGATTCCTGAAAAAGAGTTGTAATTGCCAGAAGACTGGTGGGTATACCACTGATAAATAGCCTGTTCGATTTGCCCGAATAGGTCGCTATTTAGCTGATAGATCGCTAGATAGTTATATTTGATTTTCTTGACTGAATCTAGAATCAAGTTAGGTGGATTAGCAAAAATTTCTTCCATCAGGCGATCGTAGATTTTGTTCTTCTCTTCATCAGATTCAAAATAATAGCAGCGATCGGCTAAAATAAATTCGCACAAACTTTTTAATTCATTGACGATCGTAGAATCTTGTCTAATTATTTCCAAGCTATCTACTCCCGCAACCATTAATTCAACATTTTGATATAAATCTTTGATTTCAATATCGTTAGGGTCAAAGTCTTTAGCTGCTTTGAGAAATTTAGATGCCGCTCTAAACAAACTATAATTAACTTGTTTAACGCCGAATTTAAATATGTCTAAACCCATATTAAAAAATCTGGCTGCGGCATATTTACGGGCATCATCATTAGCAGGTAATAAAGAAATAATTCTTTGGGCGGTGCGATCGATATGGGCAAACTCGCCGCTCCGCCAGTAAATAATACAAATAAAAAATAGAGTATCAAAATCTTGAAAATCAGTTTTACCGTCAGCACCAATTGCACGTTCGGACCAAACTAAAGATTCAGCATAATTACTTTCTTCTAAATAGGTACGAGCTATTTCTACATAAGGTTCTGGATTGAAAGATTCTAGCTTGGTACATACTTGAAAGCATTCGCGAGCCTGATGGTACAATTGCCCTCGCCGATAATCTTCGTTATCTAAAATATCGGCTTGCTGCTTGTAGGCATAACCAAAATTCAACCAATAAAGCGGAACGTGGGGATTAATTTTGGTTAAGGCACGAAACACTTTAACTGCAAAGTCCCAATTCTTGCTATGAATATAGCAAATCCCTAAACGATTGCGAGCCGCATCTGCACCAGGTGCTAAAGTAAGAATGCGTTTTAACAAATCGATCGCCATCGTCCACTTTTCTTCACTCATGCAAGCTTCAGCTTGCTCGATCAGAACTTGAATTTCATCGCCATATTTTTGCAGGGCATCGTAATTTTGCCTCGCTTGCTTATCTGAGAGCGTTTCATAAGCTTCTCGGATGACTTGAAATCGTTCTGGATGTCTTTCTGGCGAATATTTTCGGACTAGCCGATAGTAAGAGCGCCGAATTTCTTCTAGCTCGGCTTGAGGCGATACTTCGAGGGTTTGATATAGTTCGTAAACCATAATATAGCAAAAGTCAAAAGTCAAAAGTTAAAAATCAAACTCATAATTTACAATCCCATTTCAAACATGGTATCTACTAAAATATTTCCCCATTTTTCAATTTGTTCTACGTTGTCAGTAGCGAGGGCAACTTTAAGATCGATCGCGATTTGAGATAAAGGTTCTCTTTCTTGAGGGGGAATAGTGGAGAGAAATCGTTCGGCTTTGTTAATCACGGCTTCATACTGTTTCGCTCTAGCATTTTGTTTCCATAAATCTTTAATTCGTGCAGTGGCGTTAAATTTGTCTTGAACATCCATCCGTTGGGGAGAGCGATCGTAGGTAATTTCTATACTTTTACTAGTTCCAGATATCGTCGCTTTTAACTTAGCTATGCCATTGATATCGTAAGAAAATTCGACTTCTATAGGATAGGCATTGCCATCAGCGGCGGGAGGAATATCGATAATTTCGCCAGAAATTCCGGTGTAGATGGTTTCGCTGGGTAATTTAGCTTTGCCCGTATTATCTTGATAAAGGCGAATTTCTACTTGCTCTTGTTCGGCGTGGAGCAAGCGATAAGTTTTCTTGGTAGAGTAGGGAATTGTCGTGTTTGGTTGAATTAAAGGTTCGTACGTTAATATATATTGCCCGCCGATTCTGGTAACGATATCGATTCCCAAGCCAAAAGGAGCCACATCGGTGAGAATAACTCCAGATTCTTCATTAATTAAACCTTGAGCTAGTGCTGCTTGAATCGCAGCGCCAATTCCTACGGCTAAATCGGGGTTGACATCAGCTTTTGGTTCTTTGCCAAACATTTCTGTGACTAATTCCCGCACCGCTGGGATATAAGTCGTTCCTCCTACGAGTAAGATGCGATCGATCGCGCTCGGACGCAGTTGTCTGGCAGCTAGCGCTTGCCGGATGCACTCTCTAGCTTGTTCCAATAAAGGAGCGATTGCCATCTCGAATTCTGCCCGCGTCACTTCCACGTCTAAATCGATCGATTTACCGTTGCAAGTGGCAAAATAAGGGACTCTCACTCGATGAAAGCTATCTGTCGAAAGTGCCTTTTTCGTTTTCTCTGCTACTTCCTTCAGTGCCCGATAAGCAATATCAGAAATTTCTACTCCTGGGTTAACAGCTTCTAATTTTTGCAGCAGTAAAGTCATCATTGCTTCATCAAAATCTTTACCCCCTAGTTGAGGGTTGCCAAAACTGCACCTGACATCAAGGACACCAGCCACCATCTCTAAGATAGTTATATCTAGTGTTCCCCCACCGAAGTCAAAAATTGCCAATTGTTCTTCAACGCCAATATTTTTAATTCCAAAAGCTAGGGCAGCGGCTGTTGGCTCGTTGATCAAGCGCATAATTTTGAGTCCGGCTAATTCGCCAGCATTGAGGGTAGCTTGTCTAGCAGCATCGGGAAAGTTAGCTGGAACCGATAGCACCACTTCTTCAATGGTAATTCCTAAAGCTTCTTCAGCATTTTCTTTGAGCTTGCGAAGAATTAAAGCGGAAACTTCTTCCGGGCGATACTCTCGATCGAGCAGCTTAATCGTTTCTCCAGTTCCCATTTTGCGTTTGATTTCGCGGATGCCTTGCCCGGATACATCTACTAAACCGCGTGCCTCTTCTCCTATTAATAATTCGCCTTTTTTGTTAATGGCAATTAGTGAAGGGACGATCGGCGATCGCCAATTAGGATCGCCAATCGGAAATGGTTCGTCGTTTCTATATACGCAAATTTCGGAAGTAGACGTTCCGAGATCGATACCAATAGCATAATTTTTATTCATATCCATGGGTTATTGTCCTGTTATTTCTAATTCGTTTGCAGCGGCGATCGATTCATTTTCTTCAGCTTGGCTTTCAGCAGGTAGAATCGCTGGTTCTCGATCTTCTAGCGACTGGGCCAAAGCTACCTGCGCCCTGTCCAACACGGTATCCCCAATTCGATAACCCCAACTGTAGCATTTTAAAATAGTACCTGAAACGACTTCATTTGACTCTATTTCATCGACGACTTCGTGGAAGATCTCGTTTATCGGTTCGTTAACTTGAGGAATTATCCGCTCTAGTCCTAAATTCATTAAACTGCGTTCAAACTCAGTTATAATTTTCTCCAAAAGACGTTTATTTTTTTCTTTTTTCTCGTAATCTATAGCTCGTTCCAACATTTGAAAGAAACCGATCGCTGCTGTTTGCCAACTTTCTATCTTGCGTTGCAGATTGCCATTTTCTTGTCGCTGCTTTATCAGTAATTCTTCTAAATATTTTCTTAGCTCTATTAGTCCATTATCAGATCGATCGATTTTTTCGTATAGCTCCTTAACGAATACACTATTATCTTGAATTGCTGCCGTATTTTTATAATATTCTCGACCGACTTTTTTGATCTCGTCGATCGATTTAGGCAAGCTTTCTAAATAGCTATGCTCGATATTTTGTTGATGAGTCCAAGCGAGTAAAACACAAGCACCAACGAATAAAATTGCCGCAATGACAAATCGATCGTCAGTCGTTGAATGCGGGAATAAACCTAACAAAAATACTGCGATCGCTGCCAGTAACAATAGAATTCCGGCGGCGTAATTAGGAAATAACTTTTTAAATTCATTGACACTATGGCTTCTGTCAGAGCGCATCTAGCTTTCTCCTCAAAAGATGTTTAGATCGGCTGTTCGGGGTAATTCAAGACTGGAAAGGAACGTTTTTTTATTATATCCAATAGAGTAAAAGCAGATTCCGGAGATACCACCTAAATATAATTTTGAACTTTCTTTTTTAACTTTTAAACTTCAGGTTTAACACCCAAGTCTCGCAGCCGCTAGGCTAAATACTCGGCTAGTTCGGCAGTCTTACTTTTCCCTACCGAGAGATAGGAATTCGACAACTACAAAAAGACTAATTTTCTCTTACTGAATAACAATAGCTCGAAAGTCAATTTTACAGTTGCCAAATTAACCAAACTTCGGACGGGCCGAGCATTTGGGCAATAACATCCGCGTGCGAGGTCGAGATCGATCGCAAATGCTGCCCTTCCATTAACTAAACTCATCACCTCCTGCGGTAGCCTAGAATAGGTGACTTTTTTTGCTCCACCAAGCTCGATCGCTCTTATGTCCCCAACAATTTCTGCTCCTACTCGCACGATTCGCATCGGTTCTCGTAAAAGCCAATTGGCCCTGGTCCAAACTTATTGGGTGCAAGAACAACTACAGAAATATTTCCCCAATCGCACCTTTGAAGTACACACGATGAGTACCCAAGGGGACAAAATTTTAGATGTCGCCCTAGCCAAGATCGGCGATAAGGGACTATTTACCAAAGAACTAGAAACTGGCATGATCCAGAATGAGATCGACTTTGCCGTTCATTCTCTGAAAGATCTCCCCACCAACTTACCAACAGGCTTAGTTTTGGGGTGCGTTACCGAGCGGGAAAACCCCGCTGATGCCCTGGTAGTCAACGAAAAGCATCGAGACAAACAACTGGCAACCCTACCAACGGGTGCAGTCATTGGCACATCTTCCCTGCGAAGATTGGCACAACTGCGTCACTACTTTCCCCATCTGACGTTTAAAGATGTTCGAGGTAACTTGAATACTCGCTTAGCCAAACTAGACGCTGGCGAGTACGACGGTATTATTTTAGCGGTAGCTGGCTTGCAAAGATTGGGGATGGGCGATAGAGTCCATCAAGTCATTCCAGCCGAAGTTTCTCTCCACGCGGTCGGGCAAGGCGCTCTGGGGATCGAATGTCGCGGCGACGATGCCGAAGTGTTGGAGTTACTCAAAGCTTTAGAACACACGCCTACCGCTCAACGCTGCTATGCCGAGCGAGCTTTTTTAAGAGAATTAGAAGGCGGTTGCCAAGTTCCCATCGGAGTTAACACTTCTTTTGACGGCGATAACCTGACTTTGATCGGTTTGGTTGCCAGTTTAGATGGCCAACAATTGGTCAAAGATAGCATTACTGACGCTGCGGTTAACGCCGAACAAATGGGGATCGAACTAGCCCACAAGTTGCGACAACAAGGGGCGCAGGAAATCCTAGATGAAATCTTCACCCAGATTCAGCGCGGAGCTTAAGAAGAGGAGATCGTAGGTTGGGTTGAGCGCAGCAAAACCCAACTCTCCCGGAATGTTGGGTTTCACTCCGTTCAACCCAACCTACATTAATTATGGTCGATCGACTGGATTTGATATCAGTCACTCACGGCATTGAGCAAGACTTCAGCGAGGGTCATATCTGCCATGTCGTCCATCGTAACCGTGTCGCAAATATCAAACTTAGCTCCAGCACCTTGCAACTCATCATCTAAAGCTTTTAAGAAGCGAGAGGCAGTCGCGTCCGAACCGACTTGAATCATCGAGATGGCTAATTCTTCATCTCGTTCCATTTGACGGGATGCTTCGATAATCGCTCGCATTACTCCTTTGCGATCGTCTGGCTCCCCATCTGTAATCACTACAATTGTTTCCCCGGTTTTCGTTTGCCCTGCGGCTTTCTTTTGAAAGTAATTGTTAGCAGCATCTTGTAAGACAGCAGCTAAGTTAGTAGTACCAGCCGGATCGTTTTCCTGAAAAATTTGAGCGACCTTGCTGGAGTTAACATTATCGTACCGCTTGAATCTACTAGAAAATAAGTAAACGGTAATGCCATCCGGGTCGAATTGTTCGCATTTTCTCGCCAGCGCCAAAGTAGACTCTTGGGCTGCGTCCCAACGACTTCTACCCCCTGGCTGATCGGGGGTAGACATACTACCACTTTTGTCAATAATTAAGGTGTAATCGCGGTTTTCCATCATAGTTTCCTTTTAGTCCGCGCAGGCGGACTTCGATCGTGTAGCTGCGGTTTCAACCGCCATCATAAACAGAGTTATCAATGCGAATTTAGTATCAATCGGCGATCGCATTGAGCAAAACTTCAGTTAAGGTAAAGTTTTCCATATCCTCAAGCGTTATCGTATCCACCAGGTCAAATTTAGCTCCGGCACTCGTGAGTTCGTCGTCTAACGCTTTCAAAAATCGAGTTGCCGTATTGTCATTACCAACTTGAATCAGCGAAATTGCCAACTCTTCATCTCGATCCATGTGGCGAGAGGCTTCGATAATTACTCGCATCACTGCCTTGCGATCGTCTGGTTCCCCATCTGTAATGACCAAAATGGTTTCACCATTAGGTTTACTTTGTCCGGCAGCTTTGCGGCGAAAGTAACTATTGGTAGCATCTTGTAAAACCCCAGCTAGATCGGTAGTCCCAGAGGGTTCGTTTTCTTGGAAGATTTGTGCCACCCTGCTAGAGGTAACGTCGTCGTAGCGTTTGAATCTGCCAGAAAATAAGTAAACCGTAATCCCATCGGGATCGAATTGTTCGCATTTTCTCGCTAGCGCTAAAGTAGACTCTTGCGCTGCATCCCAGCGACTCTTACCCCCCTTTTGATCGGGGGTAGACATACTGCCGCTTTTGTCGATGATTAAGGTGTAATCGCGGTCTTGAACCAAGAGATTACCTCCAACAGTAATAGGGCTATTCCAATCGTAGCCTATAAAACAGTTGGAGCAATAGGTTTTGAATTTACCGCAGAACGCGAATCGAGAAGTTTTGTAAATCCGCAGCTTTTGAACTGCTAGCGATCGATTCTTTCTTAAGAATAATTAATTAAATAATTAAATTTTATTTAAACGGGCAATAAATTCAAAGGTATTTAACACTTACTTTTAAGTTGGCTGGCTCAGCCGCAGTTTGAAGTTAAAGTTGACGCCCCAGCATCCCCGGCTCATTTCCACGCTGGAACCAAGCGAGAGAAGGAGGTCGCCTCCTGTAAAAGAAGCACTACTCCGCTTTGTAAGGTTCTAGTCCCCACTGGTGCTTTAGCAGATTTTTGTATGTGGCTTCTTGGACGATCATTTGTCTGTAAAGCTGCACCAAAAATTGTTGGGCTTGCTCGCGATCGAGGTTTTGCACCTGGGTTTCAAAGGATTTGATGCTGAACTGCTGTTCTAGTGATAGTTCGTTAGGTTGGGACATAGTATGACTCCTGATATCGGTAAATAAGGTTGACAGGTTATACGAGATCTAGAGGGGAATTTCCGCACTTATGCCTCTCTTATGAAGAAAGATAACAAAAGTTTGACAAAATGACCACTCTATATTCTCCGATATTAGCAAAGATGGAACTATATCTTCTAGAGTTCCCTTCCGAACATAAAAGTATAAAGGTGTTACAAAAAAAACTGCTCGGTACGAACTATCGAGTATATGTACTCAGATAATTAGGGAGATAGGGCATAGGGCATGGGGCATGGGCATGGGGGATAGGAGCGGGTACTTATACGAAATCCGTTTAGCAAAAGCTGGTTTCCCCTCAAAGGAGCCTGCGGCTCCCCTCTCCCGTGGGAGAGGGGTTGGGGGTGAGGGCAGCAATGGATGGTATGAGAACCGGATTTGCTATTAAACTTGACGATCGCGCTCATCCGCATAAAAAGATAGACGCAGCATAGCTACGTCTATCCCAAGTTATATATGACTTACGCCGATCGAGAAATACACCTTGAAAGGGCTACCAATGCGCTATGCGCCATTCTCGTTCGGCTGAGCCTGCCGAAGCCCATGCCCGAATAAATTATTTCTCCTCCGACAGGTCGGCATTGTCTGCCTCAATCTCAACGATTACCACCGTAATATTGTCCCTACCGCCTTTTTCTTTGGCAGCTTTAATTAGATTAGTTGCTCTCTGCTCGTCGTCAGAGTCAGATTGGAAATAGGAGGCGATCGAAGTATCCGGTAATTCTTCGGTCAAACCGTCGCTACAGAGCAGGAGGCGATCGCCTGGTTTTACCTCTAAAGCTTCCACGTCGATTTGTCGCAAATCCTTACGGCCCAAGCATTGAGATAAGACGTGCCGCCAAGGATGCGATCGCGCTTCCTCTGGGGTCAAATCGCCAATCCTCATCGCTCTAGAAACCCAGGTGTGGTCTTCTGTCACCTGTTTGAGTTGGCCGTCTCGCCACAGGTACAAGCGAGAGTCTCCGACGTGGGCGTACCACAGCTTATCTTCTCGCAGCATCACCACGACTGCGGTAGTGCCCATATCGGCTCGTTCGGGATGCTCGTTTTGATCCTCAATGATGTCTTGGTTAGCATCTAACAGGGCTTGCTGTAGCAAAATGACCGAATCTTCGGGCCATTCCCAACATCGATCGAGAGAACTATGGATCGACTGAGTAGCGATCCGACTGGCTTCCTGACCGCCTGCGTGTCCTCCCATGCCATCGGCCACGATTCCATATCGATCTTTGCCATCGATATAGTGATTATCCTGGTTGACACTGCGAACCATTCCCGTATCAGTAAGGCCAGTGAAGCGACATTTCATAACAATATGCAGCAATTGGTGCTCAGAACATTCGATCGAAACGGTCGAGGCGCATTAGCAGCCGGATGAGTATTACTAACAAAGTAATGGCTACTACCGCCACTCCTAAAGCCAGCCAAGGTTGGTTGTTGACGAACAAAATCGTGGCTGACAAAGTGAAAGCACTAATTAGTAAAGTATAGTTGGTTCCTAGCTGAATGCTACTGAGGCGGCGTAAAATTCGGTCTGATTCGATCGAACGTACCCGCACTCGCAGGTCGCCGCGCTCTAACTTGTCAATTGTATCTTCAATCCGGCGAGGTAAACCCAAAGCCGTCGAGCCGACTTGGGCTGCTTGCCTGCCCAGTTCGCCCAAGAAACTATTACCGTCGTAAGAACCGTTACTATTTGCCATAAGCTGCATTGCAAATGGTTGTGCAACCTCCATAAAGTTAAACTCTGGATCTAAGCCTTTACCGACACCTTCTAGGGTCGAAAAAGCTCGCATCACAAAAGTGAAAGTCGCTGGAAAGCGAAAAGGCTGGTCGTAGGCAATCTCGTAGAGATCGTCGCTAATTTGACTGACCGATTGAGTTTCAAACGGCTTATCCATAAAATTATCCAACATATATTGGATCGATCGCCGTACTGGTCCCATATCTTCAGCCTCTGCCAGCGCCCCTAATGCTACCAGAGAATTCATCACTCTCTCGCCATCTTTTTGCGCGATCCCAAATAAAGTATCCATCAGTTTTTCGCGAGTAATCGGACTAATTTGCCCCATCATCCCGAAATCATAGAATATCAAACTTCCCTCCGGGCTGACAGCGATATTGCCAGGATGGGGGTCGGCATGGAAAAAACCGTTATCGAGGATTTGATGGAGATAGGCTCTAGCACCGAGTTGAGCCAGCACTTTCCGATCTAAACCAGCGGCTTCTAAACCTTCATAATGACTGATTTTAATGCCTGGAATATACTCTAACGTCAACACCCTCGGCGAGGTATACCGCCAAAAAATTCGAGGTACTAGCACCCAATCGTAGGGACGAAAGTTTCTTCTAAATGTATCGGCATTGCGACCTTCATTGAGGTAGTCAATTTCTTCCCACAGAATGCGGCAGCACTCTTCATAAATTCCCAGCCAATCTCGACCCCGGCCCCAATCGGGATGGTTTTGGAAATAACGGGCAATTCCTTTAAGAATAGCTAAGTCGATCGTAAATAATTGGCGCAATCCAGGGCGTTGGATTTTAATCGCTACTTCTTCACCGCTATGCAACTGAGCTTTATGGACTTGCCCCAAGCTAGCAGCAGCCAGAGGAATGGGATCGAAACTGCTAAATAGTTCTGGTACTTTCTTGCCCAAATCCTGCTCGATAATTTCCTCTACCTGTTCGTAGCTGAAAGCAGGCACTTTATCTTGAAGTTTAGAGAGTTCCTCGACGTATTCTGCCGGAAATAGGTCGGCGCGGGTAGAAAAGAACTGTCCGAGCTTGATGAAAGTCGGGCCTAAGTCCAAAAAGCTTTCGCGAATCCAAATAGCTTGCTGCCTTCTTCTAGCAGCTTGTTTGGCTTCAGTAAACCCACCTGGATAACTCCAGGGTTTGCGGTTGAGCCATAAACCAGTCATTAGGGCAATGACAAAAGCCCAAATGTCAACAAAACGCCGCTGGCGGGAGTAACGTTTGCGATTCCACCGATAAGCTTTCTGGTTGTAGGTTTTTCCGACGGGATTTGGCAGAGCGTTGTTACTGGAACGCCTCAGTTTTACGTGGTGTTCCATGTACTTATTCGAGGTGACGGCGCGATCGGGCAGAACAGGCACTCAATTTCCTAACTTTATCTTAGATGGGCGAGATGGGGAGATGGGGGGATGGGGAGATGGGGGGATGGGGAGATGGGAAGAGGGAGAGAATTTTTAACTCCACACTCCACGCTTAACACTCAACACTTCTTAAACTCCACACTCCACACTTAACACTCAACACTTCCTTAAAGCGTTCGATTGCGATAGCGTTGCAACTCGGCCCGCAAACGGGCAATTTCCGCTCGCAGTTCGTCAATAGTTGCTTGCAGATCTCCCACTCCTGACTGCACTCCAGGAGAGGAAACGCTGGTTTGAGCGCCTGTCACTGCTGCGTCGCGTTCGGCTCGCTCCATGACTTCTTGAGTGAATTGCCGCCACCGTTCTTTTTGTTCGGCATCAAATTTTCCTAGCTCGCTCAAAGTATTGGTAAGAGCGTTTTCTAATTGCTGGTTGACAGCTTCCGCTAAGGCTCTGCCCACAAAAAAGGCGTGAACTACAGGATTACTCATCACAAAATTTTTATTTATCGCAAAAATTCTTTACATCTCTGCCAAAAATTATAGCTTGGTTTCTCAATCCTCTGTTACCAAACAATATGTCAATTCGCAATTTGCTGTAACAATTGCGAATTGCGAATTGTTAATTGCGAATAGGCTTGCCTAGCCTATCTTTTGAGTTTTGACCTTCTTTAATCGGCCATAGCTCGCGCGGTGGAAAGGATTGATCGGTATGAAGAATAGTAGAACCAGCCACTATAGGTCGATTAAACCGCAAAGCTAAACCGAAGCCGATCCCAGCCGAGGCTGCCACGGCCCAGGTCATAATTAGCGATCGCAGGAGTAATTTTTTCGTTCCGTTACCGCTCGGCTTTTGACTCGGTTTTTGGTTGACCACTGCCTCTAAAGGTGGGGTAGGAAGGGGATTGTTGTTTTCCTCGGCCTGCTTTGCAGGAGTAGCGATCGCCTCTTCTAGTTTCAACGCACTGCCCGATCCGATGTTACCATCAGCGCTCGCCGATGGCTGTTTCATCTCTAAATTCTGCGGGGCTGGAGTTGCTGAGTTGGAGATCGCTGCTTCAGAAAAATCCCTCAAGCTAGGGACGAGATCGACAGTGGGTTTTTTCTTGTCGGTGAGGATGACGAAGATGTTACCCGATCGAGTTTTGAGACTCAGCGATGGTTTTATTGTTTTTAGCTCTGGCTCGACTGGAGCGCTCGAAGTTTGGGTTTCCAGGTCGATCGATCGCTCTGCGACGGTAAAGTCTCGATCGGTTGCCACCTCCAAATCGTTTTCTGTCGATTCCAACTCTGGCTCTGGAGGGGTCAAATCGACAGCAGGGGGAAGCTCTGGAACTACAGTTGGCTCTTTTGCTCTTAAATCTCGATCGATGGGCACGACAGTAGCACTAGTGGAATCGTCAGCCTGATGGGCCGATGACTCGTTGGTGTTAGCCTGTGCATTAGCACGTATCGCGTCTAAAATCTTCTGAGTTCCTTGTTCCCCAAATCGCCTGCCAAAATCGAAGTCAACGGCGATCGCTCGTCGTTCCGAGCTATTGCTAATAGTAGGAGGTTGGGTTCTAGGCAGGATGGCTAACCAAGATTTGACGGTTTGGGGACGCTCTAAGGGAGATACTTGCAGGCCTCGCACGATCGCCAGTTCGACGGCTGAATTCAAGCGAGGTCGAGCTTGTCTTAGAGTTGGGGTTAACAAGCGATCGCCAATTTTACCCCTATTGCCATGAAGAGACTTTTCCAAATAGCTGGCCCTGACTGGTGCTGGTATTGGGGGTTGTCCGACGAGCAAAAAATACAAAGTAGCTGCCAGAGAGTAAATATCTGCTGCTGGCGTGAGTTGAGCCGACAAGCTGTATTTTTCTGGGGGGGCGTATCCAGTCGATAAAAGATTAACTTGAGTTTGCCCGCTCCCATCAGTTAAATTACTGCCCAGGTCGAATTCAGTTAGCACTAAAGTATCTTTACCCAAAGGCTGAATGATATTTTGGGGCCTGAGATCTTGGTGGAGTAGACCATGCTGGTGTAAGACACCGACTGCTTGGGCGATCTGACGAATGTAGTGAATGGCAACAGATACGGTTAGAGGTTGAGGTGTCGAAACGAGTTCTTCTAGAGTTTGCCCTGGCAGGTAAGCCATCACCAAGTAGGGTTTTTCTCCTTCTTCAAAATAATCCAGCACCCTCGCCAAATGGGGATGTTCGATCGCAGCCAACTTTTGGGCAGTAAGAAGAAATTGCTGTTTGAATCGGGTCAAATTTCGCTGTTGGGGCAGCCTGTCGTTAAGAGTTTTAATCGCCACCGTTTGCCCAGATTGACTGTCAGTGGCTCGATAAGTAACGCTAAAAATACCTTTACGCAGTCTATTTTTGAGAATATATTGACCGTTTTTCAGAACTGGCCTGGTCGTAGTGTTCATATTTGGGGGAAAGGCGGGGTGAGGGCAAAAAGAGTTTGGGGAGAGGTTAACCCCGATCGTTGCCGAAGGGTCAAAGTTTACCTCATCCAACACCAGAATGGCTATAAAATATCCCCCAAACCTTGGAATGTCCAGAGGTTCGGGAAAAGAATAACCAACAATTTGCAGATCTTTTAGGATTTTGGATAATGTTTTAACAAAAAAGTTTCAGCCGTGGGGCGATCCCTGATAACTCCATCTAAAGTGGCTGCTAGCAGGTCGTCGATAATTTGCTTGTATAGAGGTCCCGGCCGATATCCCAATGTCTTGAGATCGTTGCCGTTTAAAAGCGATCGAACGTTAACCCAATGAGTGAGATATTGCCAAATTTTTTGCCGGGTGGAACGTCCGCTTTGAACCGCAATTAAAATTAAAGCGGGCAATTCATACTGACTCAGCACTCGTACTACTTGACTGGGACGTTGACAAGTCGGCAATGACCTGTCGATTTGGGCTTTAGCCGCAGCTAGTTTTTGCAATCGTTCGATACTGTCAGCGGGCAGTTGGAGATTGCTAGCTACTAAACCTCGCTCCCCAGGGGCAAGGCAAGCAATTAGGACTTCTAAACGTATCTGCCAATGACTTAAGGTTAATTTAGGGTCGAATCGACGCAACCAGCGGTCTGCCAATCGTACTTGCCACCACAGGCGATCGTCTAGTTCTAGATGGGAATGGAGGCACTTGAGCGCCCCCAAAGAGGCCAGGAGTTTTAAAGCTTTTTCCCAATAAGAAGCCTGCAAAATGTACTTGAGTTCTGCTTTGAGGCGGGTTTGTAAAGCTGGGGTTTTACGATCGGCCAAAAGCGATCGCTCGTAAATGCCACTGTCGATCGCATAACGAATATATCCTTCGGTTTGCGGTTCGATCTCAAAACCCAAGCGGACGGCAAATCGTACCGCTCGATAGATCCGGGTAGGATCTTCAATTAAGCTATTGGCGTGTAAAACTCGGATTTGGCGATTCTGCAAGTCGAGCCAGCCACCAAAAAAATCGAGTATTTCTCCAGCACGAGGATTTGTCAGTCCGATCGCCAAAGCATTGATGGTGAAATCTCGACGGTAAAGATCTTGGCGAATCGAACTGGCCTCTACTTCGGGATTAGCTGCTGGGTAGGGGTAAAATTCAGTTCTGGCGGTGGCAATATCGACCCACAAGGAATCAAACACCGGATGTTTGTGCCACAACAAGGCGGCCGTTTGGAAGGCTCCATGGACTTCTAAGCGGGCTTCAGGGTGAAGATTTTGCAGAGCGCTAGCCAGTTCTACTCCAGCCCCCACATCAGCAACTCGGTGAAAACCATCGACTACCAGATCGAGATCTGTTAAAGAAGTATGAAGTGTGGAGTGTTGAGTGTTGAGTGTTGAGTGTGGAGTGTTGAGTGTTGAGTGTGGAGTGTTGAGTGTTGAGTGTTGAGTTAATAATTCTTCTCTTGCTTCCTCCTGACTCCTGACTCCTGACTCCTGACTTTCTCCCGAACTCCTGACTTCTAACAATAAATCTCGTACTGCTCCCCCTACCAAATAAAGCTGCCAACCTTTTCGTTCGGCTTGGTGGCTGGCTTGGGCTAATAATTCCCATAATTGCGGTGCTATGCGATCGCGCAGTAACGATAGCAGATCTGGAGGTGAAGGCACAGCCGGGTAACTTCCCTCTTTCTCGCCCTCTCGCTCTCTCGCCCTCTCTCCTTCCCTGCCCTGTAAGAGTTGGCGCAACACGTCGGTACGGGTGACAATTCCAACTAACTGCCCTGCCTCTAGTACGGGGAGACGACCGATATCGTATGTCACCATTAACGACTCGATTTCTGGCAGCAGCGTATCGGAGGTAATCGTCTTGGGATTGTCAGTCATGTAGCCCTTAACTGGGGCATGGCTGAAACCGTGATGTAGCGCTAAGTCGATATCGCGGCGCGAGATAATTCCCACCAGTAAATCGCGATCGTTGACTACCGAAAGTCCAGAATGACCGTATCGCAACAGAATTCTTTGGGCTTCGCCGATGGTAGTTTCGGGTCTAACCGTCCGCACGGGCGATGACATCAACTCCCGCGCCGTCAGGGGGTGAGGGATCGCATCTCGCAGTCGATCGACCAAGGTGCCTAATGTCGCTGATGCGTCCCTCCCTCGCCAAATCAGGGATGCAGCTTGAGCGTGTCCCCCACCTCCCAAGGGTTGGAATAAATCGTTGAGATCGAGTCGATCGATTTGCGATCGCCCAATTACTGTTAACCTCTCTTCTCCGCTTTCGCCCCAAGGATCGGCAGCGGCTAACAGCAAGGCATCGCTTTCGGTAATTTCCATCAGCCGGGATGCCAAGCTCGATAACCCAGGAATATAACCGTCGGTTTTCAGCAGCACCCAAGCTACTTTGTAACCCCTGAGCGTTTCGCTCTCTAAGGTTGACAAAGCTACTGGCAAGAGGCGCTGTAACTGCGGTGAAAACCCTGGATCGAGATAATCGGCGATCGCCCGCACGTTTGCCCCTCGGGCCATCAGCCACGCCAAAGCCGACGCATCGCGAGCGGTTGCCCCCTCAAAGGTCAGAGAGCCAGTATCGACATGAATCCCCAAAGCCATAACTGTGGCCTCGGCTGGGGTCAGTCGAACTTGCTGCTGCTGCAATTTTTCGGCAATTAGAGTTGTCGTGGCTCCTACTGGTTCGATTTGTACTTTCGTGGCAGGAATATCGCTTTGAGCGTGGGGGTGATGGTCGTAAACTTGAATCGATTTGAGGTGAGGTAAGTCTAACCACTCAGCTACTTTTCCCAAGCGATCGCGCTGTTGAGTATCGACAATAATGAGCGATCTAATCTGTTTGGGATTAACCGAGCGGCGTTCGATGAGAGCGTATTCATCCCGATACAAAGCCAAAAAATCTCCCACCGCTGGATGAGTGCCTCCAGCCAGCACTACCTTAGCGCCCTGATGCAAGCGCGTTAATCCTACTGCTGCTCCCAACGCATCAAAATCGGCGGTAGTGTGGCACAAAATTAAATCCATTTCTCAGAAGTTCAGAAGTTCAGGAGTTCAGAAGTTCAGAATGTAGAGACGTTGCAGGCAACGTCTCGTGCAGAAGGAAAGAAGACAGAAGTTGAAGAAGTGACAAGTGTGGCAGGAGGATGTAGCGGATAGGTGTAAAACAGGGCCAATTGTTTTCCTCGCCCTCTCTCCCCATCTCCCCATCTCCCTCTCCCCCTTTCCCAAGAGGGTCAATTTTTGGTAGCGTACTACTCAGGGCCAAAGCGAGCATAAAGTGCCGAGTGTAGAATGCAGAGTTTTCAAACAACCTCTGTTCCCTCAAAACTATCTCGCTCAGAACTAAATAAAGTTTCTTGCTGTCTTGGGAGAATTAATAAATGTCTATCATTTTTCAACTCGTCTTTAACCTAGCACTAACGGCTTTGGTAGTTTTATCGTTTGTCATGGTGGTTGGCGTTCCGGTTGCCTATGCTGCACCTCAGAACTGGGAGCGGTCGAAAAATCTGATCTACGTCGGCTCTATTGCCTGGGCTGCTCTTGTCATTTTAGTGGGTGTCTTAAACTTTTTGGTGGTTTAGTCAGCTTTAAGAATAAAGATTTGCGATCGCTCTCGCTAGTATTGAGTTGTCAGCAGTCAAAGCAATTCGCAGTTAACAATTCGCAATTCGCAGTTTCGATATTTGAATTGCCAATTGCGGATTGACAATTGCGAATTTTCAATCTACCCATTATTGAGATCGTCATGGCAGTTTTTGAGGGAACTTTTACTCAAGACGGCTCTCTGCGGTTTGCCATTATCATCAGTCGATTTAACGATCTAGTAACTGGCAAGCTCTTAGAGGGGTGTCAAGATTGTCTGAAACGCCACGGGGTTGATGTCAATCCCCAAGGAACTCAGGTCGATTACGTTTGGGTACCTGGAAGTTTCGAGTTACCGATGGTAGCTCGCCAGATGGCGCTAACAGGTCGCTATCATGCTGTAATTTGCTTGGGGGCGCTAATTAGAGGCCAAACTCCTCACTTCGATTACGTGGCGGCTGAAGGAGCTAAAGGAATTGCTGCTGCTAGCTTTCAAACTGGCGTACCAGTAATTTTTGGCATCTTGACCGCAGATACGATGCCGCAAGCCCTAGAACGCGCGGGCATCAAAAGTAACAAGGGTTGGGATTATGGGATGAATGCCTTAGAAATGGCCAGTCTCATGACCCAAGTTTACAAGATTAAGCCATCTGGTGTCGATCGCGACTACGATCCTGGAAATAAAGAAACCCCAGCGCTACCCGTTTCTGCTTACCATGCAGAAATGGAAGCCCCAGGAGAAGTTTGAACCGCAATGGGAGATGGGGTGATGGGGTGATGGGGTGATGGGGAGGAAATTAACTCTTGACTCCTGACTTCTGAACTCCTACATGAAGTTGACAAACAGTAGTAATTGTGAGACGATAGATATTCAGTGAATTTTGCGGGTATAGCTCAGTGGTAGAGCGTCACCTTGCCAAGGTGAATGTCGCGCGTTCGAATCGCGTTACCCGCTTTGTAAATAATCTTTAGATTTAGACTCGTTAACTGGGATTTTTGGCAGCTATGCCCAAATTTTGACAGGGACGATCTCACCCATTTATTTAGAAATGGTATAATCGTTCGTGGTAAAGCGAGTCGATCGCTTGGATCGAGCAAGCAATAAATCCAGCTTATGAAGTTCAAATAGATCGACGCAATAGCAGATTTGATGCCTGAATCGATGGCGATCTGCGATCGATAACCGGAATCGAAAAACAAGAGTATGTCACCAACTGCTTGTGCCATCTCACAAACCTCAGAAGATAGACTTAAACACTGAGTATCCTTGCCCCTGTGGACGAAGGGGACTATTGGTGCCGATTACGCTGACGGAAGCTTTCGGCTGTAATCGCTGCCAGCAGATTTTTGTGGTGGAAGAGAATGGATATGCGATCGAGCAACTAGCTACCAGCTATCCATATAAGCGTTCTTGGCGCTGGATGGGCCATCGTTGGAATACTGCCCATGCCAAGATCGGAGTCAGTTACTTGCCCTTGGTGGTGGGGATTGTTGTAGTTTTGTTAATGGTCTGGTTGCCTCTAGCACTGCGTTCGTCAGGAAGTATTAATGCAATCTTGTGGGCGATCCTGGCGCTAATGCTAGCAATCCTACCAGCCATAATGGTCTGGCTAGCTTATCGACGTTAATCATGGTAAAGATGAGTGCTTACAGCCTTGCTTCCGATTCTATGACTGCGGTGCGCAGCGCTTATCAAGCTTCCTTAGAACTAGCAACTGCCAAGGGAGTAGATCGCAGCTTGGGAATTCAAGCGATGGCCCAAGCGCTGTCTAATTCCTTCGATGACATTTTAGAAGCTAACACTTTGGATTTAGAAGCCAGTAGAGAAATGGCAGTGCCAGAGATCGCGATCGAATGGCTGAAGCTGACTCCAGAGAGATTGCAAACCACGATCGACATTTTGCAGCGGATTGGCGAGTTGTCCGATCCGATTCGGCGAGTGCTGAATAGTTCTCATCAACTAGATCGCGCTCAAACTTACAGCCAATTGATGCCGCTGGGAACGATCGCTTTAATTTACGAAGCCTTTCCCGATTTAGGAGCGATAGCGGCAGGTTTGTGTCTCAAAACAGGCAACAGCTTAATCCTCAGAGGTGGTAGCGAAGCGAGTAATTCTAACGCCGTCATCGTTCAGGCTTTGAAAACGGCACTGGAAGATACAGGCTTGCCGTTAGGCTCGGTAGAACTCTTGCCCACAGAACAAGGAAGTTCGATTCAAGATTTAGTCACTCAAGACAAATACATCAATCTCGTCATTCCTTACGGCCGTCCGAGTTTGATCCAGCAGGTGATGCAACAGGCAACCGCCCCAGTTTTAAGATCGGCTATGGGTAATTGCTATCTCTATTGGTCTGCTAGCGGCAGTTTAGATATGACCCGCTGGGCGATTTTAGACAGCCATGCCAGCGAGCCAGATCCAGTAAACGCGATCGAAAAAGTGTTGATCGATCGCAATCAAAAGCCCTCTTGCTTGTCGATGCTGTGGAATAGCTTGAAAGAAAAAGGGTTTGAACTGCGCGGTGATGCGGAATTGGTAGATAGTTTTCCCGATTTGTTGGTGCTGGCAACAGAAGCTGAGTGGAGTCAGTCTTACTTGCATAAAATCGTGGCTTTCAAGCTGGTGGATGACTTAGAAGAAGGGATCGCTTGGATCAATCAATACAGCAGCCGCCACGCCGACTGTTTGGTAACTGAATCTTACCAAGAAAGCCGCCAGTTTGCTTTGGGTATAGATAGCGCTTCGCTTTATATCAACTCTTCTCCCAGGTTTTGCCGCAATCCCAAACGAGGTGATGCGATTTTCTTGGGAATGTCTAACCAAAAAGGATTGCGGCGCGGAGCGATCGGCTTAGAGACGTTTACTACTTTAAAACAGATCGTGCAGGGCAATGCAGAATTTTAAAACAAGGAATATCGGGCTTTATAACTGCCCTCATCCCCCAACCCCTTCTCCCCAGGGAGAAGGAGAGCCGGAGTCAAACCAGTTCCCAGTTCAGCCGCCAGCAATTCTCCATGACCAATTCAGGTGGTTAGAGTCTTTCGTCCCTCTCCCGTGGGAGAGGGATTTAGGGTGAGGGCGATGATTCAAAATTGCCCTTTGAGGATGGCTTGAAACCGCTGATTTTTTCGCAAACTCTTCAAATCTGGATCGGTTTTAGCAGCCGGAAGATACTTAGCAGGATTCATCTTAATGGCCTTAGCCAAACAATCTACTGCTAGGGTAGTTTTCCCTTGGCAAGCATAACAATAACCCTTGTTGTAGATGCCGTTGACGTGATGGGGGTTGATTTCTAGAGCACGATCGATGCTGGCGTGAGCCTCCTGATATTTGCCGATTTTGGCTAAGGCGTAGCCTCGATTGTCCCAAGCTTCGTAGTTGTTGGGGTCGCATTCTACCGCTCGATCGTAGGAAGCGATCGCTTCTTTCGGTTTTCCCAAACGTCGCAAGGTAATTCCTCGATTGTTCCAAGCGTGGGTATCGCTAGGATCGATTTTCACCGATCGCTCGTAGGATTCTAAAGCTTCTTTTTCCCGTTCCAGTTTCGCCAGCATCGTTCCCCGATTAGTCCAGCTAGGGGAGTGATTCGGGTCGATTTCAATGGCTTTATCGAAGCTGGCGATCGCTTCTTCTGGGTTGGCGCACGACATCAAGCCGCAACCCCGGTTGTACCACACCATCGGATCGTCCGGTTGGAGGCTAATCGCCTGGTCGTAACTGCGGATCGCGGCTTTAAAGCGTTTGAGATGAATGAGAGCAGTACCTCGGTTGGTAAAGGCTTTGTAGTAGCTGGGGTTGAATTCTAGAGCGCGTTCGTAAGCGTTGAGGGCATCGGTATATCTTCCTAAAGTCACCAGAGAGTTCCCTTTAGAGTCCCAGGCTTCATAATCGAAGGGGTAAAGTTCTAAAAGTCGATCTAAGCTAGCGATCGCTTCTTTATGCTCGCCCAGATCGGTGAGTACCAAACTGCGGTTAAACCAGGAACGGCGGTCTGTCGGATCTAATTCGAGAGCGCGATCGAAACTGGCTAAAGATTCAGCATACCGCTGGAGATGTCCGAGGGATAAACCGCGACAAGACCAAGCATCTCCACAGTTTGGATCTAGGGCAATAGCTTCATCCAAGAGCGCGATCGCTCCTAGAAAATCCCGCGCCTCAAACCGTTCGATTCCCCGATCTAATAAAGCTTTTGCTTTGGTCATTGCTTTAGGCGTTCAGAAGTTCAGGAGTTCAGAAGTCAGGAGTCAGGAGTCAGAAGTCAGAAGTTTAGAATTAATTTTTGACTTTTGACTTTTGACTTTTCTTCCCCCTCTCCCCCTCTTCTACCTTCCCATACCTGGAATCAAATTACCGCTGAGCTTCTCGATCGCCAAGCGAGCAACTTCTGAGTAACGCAATTCGCCGCACAAGATTTTGGTCATGGTGATGGTAGCGCCTGGTCTTTTCACGCCGACTCTGTAACCAACTTTCGGAATGCGATAAAACACTCCAGCTAGGCGCTGGGCCCACTTCATATCGGTTCCCCATTGTTCGCTGATAACTTGGGTGTATTTTTCTAAGGCATTGCCATCGCCAGCGATCGCTCGATCTATGGCTTCTGCTGCCTTCAACCCGCTAAAGATGGAAGGACGAATCCCTTCAGCCGTGAACGGATCGACGACGCAAGCAGCTTCTCCGGCTAAGATGGCATTTTGAGTATGCAGCTTTTGATCGCCATCCCACAAACACAGGGCATGACCGTATTGCTTGGAGGCATTGACATCAACCCCAAACATTTTTTGTCCGTACTCAGTTAGAATCCCTTTAAAATCTTGGGGTTCGCCGCCGATAAACGTTCCCACCCCGATCGAATAGCCGTCGGCTTTGGGAAAGTTCCAGATATAGCCGTTTTTCACCATGCCGAATTCAAAGAACACTTGGGGGCTGTTCCCGATGGGGGCTGGTGTTTCTACTTCTAACGCCCCAGCTAACCGTCGCTTGCGATCTTTGAAGCCCAACCATTTAGCCATCGGGCCTTTAGCGCCATCGGCGGCGATCAGATAGCGGCCTGTAACCGGACCGTTGGGCGTGTTGACTTGCCAATGGTCGCTTTTAAACTCAATTCCTGTAACTTCGGTGTTATCTCGCAGTTCTGCGCCTTGACTTTGAGCTTGCTGGATCAAAAAATGGTCGAATATATCCCGCCGTACCATCCAGATCGGTTCTTTGGTTTTGAGTTCCACTTCCACCGGATCTTCCATTTTCCAGGTGTAGCGAATGGTATTAGCTTTGGTGGAAATGGCAGGGGTAAAATCAAAATCAAACCATTCTTGCACTACCGGAGAGACTCCACCACCACAAGGCTTGTATCGAGGCAGAGTTGCCTTTTCCAGTACGACTACAGAACGTCCCTTTTTCGCCAGGTGATAAGCAGCAGTTCCACCCGCAGGACCAGCCCCAACAATAACACAATCAAACATCACGCTCGAATTACACTCCTGTAGATGCGATCGACATCGCTATACTCGCTTTTCCAGGTTAAACGATCGGGCAGAAACAGGGAATAGGAATATAGGGTAAGAAGTCAGAAGTCAGAAGTCAGAAGTCAGAAGTTTAGGAAGTGTGGAGTGTTAAGTGTTGAGTGTTGAGTGCTTTAGAAGTGTTAAGTGTGGAGTGTTGAGTGTGGAGTTAAAAATTCTCCTCTGCTTCCCCTGCCTCCCCTGCCTCCCCCTCTCGCCCTCTCTCTCAAAGGTTACAACAGCATGATAGACAACTTTTGGCTGGCGATCGCATTTCTCGTTGGAGGAATTTTTAGCTTTTTGCTGACAAGCTCGATTTGGCAGCGCCGACAGCAGCGGCTGCGCGAGCAACTGGTAGAAACTGTGAGATTTGCTACTGCTGTTATGCGTCGTTCTGTCACCTTAGCTAAAAGCGATACGTGCTACCGCACAGGCTCGCGCCAACGCGCCAAACGGCAGCAAATTGAAGGTGAGTTGACCTCTAAACTTAAAGAATGCGATCGCCAACTGCTCGCAATCGATCGAGAACTGCAATCCGAACTTGCCTTACGACAACTTGCTGATGCCAAGCAGCAAGAGAGCGAAACCAACTTTCGTTACTTAGTAGAAACCGTTAAAGATTACGCTATTTATCTGCTCGATCCTCAAGGTTATATTGTTACCTGGAATGCTGGAGCCGAGCGGATTAAGGGATATACAGCCGAAGAAATTATCGGTCAGCATTTTTCTCGCTTTTACGTTGATGAAGACATTGAGTGCGGTCATCCCGATTATGAATTAATCTTAACTGAGGCTCAAGGCCGTTATGAAGAGGAAGGTTGGCGGCTGCGTAAAGATGGTTCGGTATTTTGGGCTAATGTGGTGACGATCTCTAGGCGCGATCGAGATGGCTCGCTCAAAGGGTTTTGTCGGGTAATTCATGACGTAACGATGCGCAAACAAGCGGAGATCGAAATTCGCAATGCTCTGGCTCAAGAAAAGGAACTCAACGAACTCAAATCTCGCTTCATTTCGATGACATCTCATGAATTTCGCACTCCCTTAGCTACCATTTTATCGTCAGCAGAATTGTTAGAATATTATGCAGACAAGCTACCTCCAGCCGAAAAATCGGAGTTATTTGGCCAAATTGGCACGGCTACTAAGCGGATGACGGAACTTCTGGAAGATGTCTTGGCAATCGAGAAAGCTGAGTCAGGAAAATTACAGTTTAATCCAGCAACTTTAGATTTAGAGAAATTCTGCCAGAATCTAGTCTCAGAAATGCAGCTTACGGCTGGTAACAAGCATCAGATATTTTTTACTAACTTTGGAGATTGTAAAAATGTTTTTATGGATGAGAAGTTATTGAGACATATCCTGAGCAATCTATTATCAAATGCGATGAAATATTCACCTCAAGGGGGAATAGTTAAATTCGATCTCGACTGCAACGATCGCGAAGCCATTTTTCAAATTCAAGATTCTGGTATAGGCATTCCTCTAGAAGACCAAGCCAAGCTATTTGAATCTTTTCACCGAGGTAGAAATGTAGGTAATATTTCTGGCACTGGCTTGGGTTTATTTATCGTTAAAACTATGGTCGATCTGCACAAAGGAAAAATTAGCGTTAATAGCCAAGTTGGCTTCGGCACGACTTTTACAGCGATCGTGCCTTGTAAATTCTAAGGAGCAAGATAGTGAAAAAGATTTTAGCGATCGAAGATGAAGAAGCAGTCAGAGCTAATATTGTTAGATTTCTGAAATTAGAAGATTTTGATGCGATCGGTGCTGATAATGGTGCGAGGGGATTGCAGTTAGCCAAAGAGCTAATTCCTGATTTGATTATTTGCGATTTAATGATGCCGGAAATGGATGGTTATACGGTTTTAGAGAATTTACGACAAGATCGCTTGACGGCAACAATTCCGGTAATCTTTCTAACAGCTAAATCAGCAAAGGAAGATTTTCGTCAGGGAATGGAGTTGGGAGCGAGCGATTATTTAACTAAACCGTTTACCAGAGAGGAATTGCTGAAAGCGATTAACACTCAGCTAGCCAAACAAGAAGCGATCGAGCAAAAAACCGAAGAAAAGCTCGATAATTTACGTCATAGTATTACTTTATCGTTGCCTCACGAACTGAGAACCCCCTTAAACGGAATTTTAGGCTCGGCAGAATTGCTGATGCTATCGGCCGATTCAATGTCAGCCGCAGAAGTTAGCGAGATGGCAGAATTAATTTATTTATCTGCTCAAAGATTACAAGATTTGATTCAAAAATTTTTGTTATATGCCGAAATTGAAATTACTTCTAAAGATCCGAAAAAGATCGAGATGTTGCGAACAAGCTATACGGATTTCCCCGTCACATCGATTACCGAACTAGCTAAGCAAAAGGCTAAAAAAGCAAGTAGAGATGCGGATTTATTTTTAGATCTAAAAGCAGCTACAGTTAACATATCCGATAGTAGTTTAAATACGATTGTCGAAGAGATTATTGATAATGCTTTCAAATATTCATCGGTCGGCACGCCAGTACGAGTAATTAATACTTTAGAGTCAAATAAGTTTATTGTAGAAATTAGCGATCGCGGTAGAGGTATGACGGCCGAACAGATGGCTAATTTGGGAGCATATATGCAGTTCGATCGCCAATTGCACGCCCAAGAAGGTTCCGGATTGGGATTGACGATCGCTAAACGCTTAACTGAGTTACATGGAGGCAAATTAGAAGTAAATAGTACGATCGATCGAGGCACAACAGTGCGAATTGAATTACCTATGAATGCTGAATAATGAAAGATCTTTACGAAACAGATTTTTACTCCTGGACGCAAAAGCAAGCTGCCTTACTCCAAAGTCATCAATGGAGTCAACTTGACTTACCGAATCTGATTGAGGAAATCGAATCTTTGGGGAAACAGCAACGGCAGGAATTACGAAGTCGCTTGAGCATATTAATCGGACATTTATTGAAATGGGAATATCAATCAGAACGCCGCAGTCGCAGTTGGTTGGCAACAATTAGAGTTCAACGTCGCGATCTATTACGCTTAATTAATGATAATCCTAGCCTTAAGCCTTACTTGAAAGAGGCGCTGTTAGAAACTTATGAAAATGGCAAAGATTTAGCTATGGGAGAAACGAACCTGCCAGCAAAAATTTTTCCTCAAGAATGTCTTTATGGTTTAGAGGAAATTCTAAGCGATAGCTTTTACCCTGGCGATTCAAGTGAATTGTTGGAGGAAGTAGAAGGATGAAAGCAATTGTCTTTGATGAAGAATTTCAGACGTTTGGACTAGCTGTTAGAGGCAATAGCGATCGCGATATATTTATCGGCTTATATGGAACATTTTTGGAAACTCTTGCAGGTATATAGCATCCCAATAATTAGTCAATTTAGCATCTATAAGGTAATACCAAATGCTGGCATCTGTTAAAACTCTGCTGGAATCGATCGTAGACTATGCTGGACTGTTTCCACCAGCTAAACTCGATCTACCAGCAGCCATGACAAATTACGATCGCTATTGTCGATCTGCTGACGCTTGGATGCTAGGACGTTTTATATTACCAGCCTCTAGATTGAATGAGTTTTTAGGACTATTACCAACGTTAGCGTCAAAAGATAGCCAACCCAGACAATGGACTTTGAGTACCATTATTTCTCAAGATTGGGAAGCGGATTTATCACAGGTAAAAGCTGCGATCGAACATGACAATATTGCGATCGCCTCCCTAGAATTTTCTCCTGTCTCTCCCCCAGAAATTGCCAACATAATCCCTCGGCTTCCGCTAAGAGTTGAAGCCTTTTTTGAAATTCCTTTTACTAGTAATCTTGACAGCTATCTAGAGGTTCTGGCATCGACGAATGCAGCCGCAAAGATTCGGACTGGAGGAATAACGGCTGAAGCTTTTCCTGAAAGCGATCGAATTTGCCGATCGATCTTGGCATTTGCCGCAGCTAAAATCCCATTTAAAGCTACCGCTGGCTTGCATCACCCATTACTGGGAAAATATCGCTTAACTTATGAGCCAAATAGCCCATCAGCACAGATGTACGGCTTTCTAAATGTTGCTTTTTTAGCTGCTTTAGCTTATTATCAAAAAGTGACGCTGACAGAGGGAATAGAACTACTAGCGGAATCTTCAGTTACAAGTTTTAAATGGCATCAAGATGGAGTTTATTGGCGCGATCGCTATTTGAATATCTCTGAAGTAGAAGCATCCAGACAGCATTTCTTCCGTTCTTTTGGTTCTTGCTCTTTTGAGGAACCGATCGACGATCTCAAACAAATAAAACTGTTATGATATGTGGCAGCGATCGCCCAACCTTCCGTACCTAAGTAGTTAAAGTAGAATTCCAACTGAACATCTCAACAGATGGAGGATTGATTTTTCCTGGTACTAGATCGATGACAAATGCATGATTGCTTGGATAATCGAATGGGCGAACTTTAATAACGCATTTATCGCCTATAGATTCAATTTCCATCTGTCCGCGAAAATCGCTTTGTTTTCTAAAATTAAATGGCGCTCGACAGATCAGTAACTTTAAAGGGCTGCTGGCAAAAAAATTATTAACGATCGGGCATTCTTCCGGGCAAACATGAGTAACTAAAACGTCAACTCCCCAGAGATCGTGAAGTCTGCTAGCGTATTCCGCCTCACTCATTTCGTAGGGGGAAATTTCTACCACTCCTTTGAAGGGATGAACTGTATTGGGAATTCCACCTAATCCCCCGATCCGCACGCCGTCTTTTTCAAATACATCGCGATCGATCTGATGCAGGCGATAAGAATTTTTAGTCAGGCTATTCCCAATCTGGGGATAATCCATATTGCCGGGAATAAAATGAAATTTGCTCCCCTCGATCGACTTCTCTAAAGTGGCGAACAGTTTTTGATAGCGTCTCCAGGCTATATTTTGTGCTTCCAAGAAGCGATCGCCTTGGGGTGAAAACATCTGTTTGAGCGGTTGGATGAATCCAGATTGTTCTGGGTGTTTAAACCTAGTTTGTACCAGCTTGTCCATTTCGGTAACGATGGTGTCGCCATAGAGTTCGTAGAAGATCGAACCCTGTAAGTCTTCCCCTGGTTCTGGGAAAATATTGAGGAGATCGCCTGCTACCAAAAATTCTGCTCCCGGATAAGCTGCGATCGCCGCCCTGACGAAATCAGCAAAGGCTTGATGTTCTAGGATATTAGAAATTAAAACGAATTTCATAGATTAACTCCTGCAATTATCTTCGATCGTCTAAGTTTTATAGTTTCTGTTATTTAATATTTTTATCGAGCTTTATACTGCTATCCTAATCAATGAAAATAGTGAATGGCGACCTTTTCAGCCAGACCGAGACTACTTGCACCTGGCGAATGAAGTCGCGGCTATACAAACGAAGTCCGACTGCGCGGACTCTAAGAAAAAATGTTTTTAAAATGGGAATTTTGGATGGCAGTTGCAGCAAAGCTTACAAATGCTATCTCTTTTAGCCACAATAATTAGTAGTAGTGTCGATCGCCGACTGTAGAGAGTTAAAAATGCTTGAATCTTATCGCCAACACGTTGCCGAACGAGAAGCACTGGGTATTCCCCCGCTGCCGTTGGATGCCAAACAGACAGAGGGATTGTGCGAACTCCTGAAAAACCCGCCAGCAGGTGAAAAAGAGACATTACTGGAATTATTGCGCGATCGCGTTCCCCCTGGTGTCGATCCGGCGGCTTATGTCAAAGCTTCCTTTTTAACTGCCGTTGCCAAGGGTGAAACTACTTGCCCTTTAATCAAACCTCAAGCTGCCGTATACCTATTGGGAACGATGATGGGCGGCTATAACGTGCAGTCTTTAATTAGTTTGCTGCAATCGAGAGATGCAGCCATAGCATCTGCCGCTGCTGCTGCTTTAAGCAAGACGCTGTTAATGTTTGATGCCTATCACGATGTCATTGCCCTAGCAGATACCAATCCCTACGCCAAGCAAGTAGTCGATTCTTGGGCAAATGCGGAATGGTTTACTTCTCGCCCCAAATTGCCGGAAGCAATTACCGTTACCGTCTTCAAAGTACCTGGAGAAATCAATACCGACGACTTATCCCCCGCACCCCACGCCACTACTCGGCCAGATATTCCCTTACACGCCTTGGTGATGTTGGAATCCAGGCAACCGGGAAGCGTCGAAACCATCGCTCAACTGAAACAAAAAGGGCATCCCGTCGCTTTTGTCGGCGATGTCGTCGGTACGGGTTCGTCGCGCAAATCGGCGATCAACTCGGTATTGTGGCACGTCGGCAACGATATCCCGTTCGTGCCGAACAAGCGGGCAGGGGGGTATATATTAGGAAGTGCGATCGCGCCGATCTTCTTTAACACGGCTGAAGATGCGGGTGCTTTACCGATTGAGTGCGATGTCTCCGAGATGGAAACTGGCACGGTAATTACCATCCATCCCTACAAAGGAGAAATTACCAACGAAAATGGGGAAATTATTTCCACCTTCACCCTCAAACCAGAAACCATAGTAGATGAAGTGCGGGCAGGCGGCAGAATTCCCCTACTGATCGGACGCAGCCTGACTGACAAAACCCGCGAGGCCCTGGGATTGTCACCCAGTACCACCTTCACTCGTCCCCAAGCGCCCGTTGAAACTGGCAAAGGCTACACCCTAGCGCAAAAAATGGTGGGCAAAGCTTGCGGTTTACCCGGAGTTCGCCCTGGAACTGCTTGCACTCCACACATGACAACGGTTGGTTCTCAAGATACCACCGGGCCGATGACGCGCGACGAACTCAAAGAACTGGCTTGTCTGGGTTTCAGTGCCGATTTGGTGATGCAGAGTTTTTGTCACACGGCAGCTTATCCCAAACCCGTCGATATCAAAACTCACCACGATTTGCCCGACTTCTTCGCCTCTCGTGGCGGTGTGGCCTTGCGCCCTGGAGACGGGATCATTCATTCTTGGCTGAATCGGATGTTATTGCCAGATACGGTAGGAACTGGGGGCGACTCTCATACCCGCTTCCCCTTGGGCATTTCCTTCCCCGCTGGTTCGGGATTGGTAGCGTTTGCGGCGGCGTTGGGGGTGATGCCGTTGGATATGCCGGAGTCAGTGTTAGTGCGATTCAAAGGCGAACTGCAACCTGGGGTGACGCTGCGAGATATTGTCAACGCCATTCCCTACGTCGCGATTCAAAAAGGCTTGCTCACCGTCGAAAAGCAGAACAAGAAAAACGTCTTCTCCGGGCGCATTATGGAAATTGAAGGCTTGCCAGATTTGAAAGTCGAACAAGCGTTTGAATTAACCGATGCCACGGCAGAACGTTCTTGTGCGGGTTGCACGATTAAGCTGAGTATCGAGACAGTTTCCGAGTATCTGCGTTCCAACGTGGCACTGATGAAAAACATGGTCGCACGAGGCTATCAAGATGCCCGAACCATTATGCGTCGCGTTGCCAAAATGGAAGAATGGTTGGCCAATCCGGTGTTAATGTCAGCCGATGCGGATGCTGAGTATGCTGAAGTCATCGAAATCGATTTGAACGAAATTAAAGAACCGATCGTAGCTGCACCTAACGATCCAGATAATATCAAGTTACTGTCGGAAGTTGCTAACGATCCGGTGCAAGAAGTATTCATCGGTTCTTGCATGACCAATATCGGTCATTATCGCGCCACTGCCAAAGTGTTAGAAGGTGCTGGATCGGTAAAAACTCGCCTGTGGATTTGTCCCCCGACGCGGATGGACGAACACGAATTAAAAGAAGAAGGTGTTTACAGCGTTTTTGGCGCGGCGGGCGCAAGAACGGAAATGCCGGGATGCAGTTTGTGTATGGGCAATCAAGCGCGAGTAAACGACGGCACGACGGTATTTTCCACTTCGACTCGCAACTTCAACAACCGGATGGGCAAAGATGCGCGAGTCTATCTCGGTTCGGCGGAATTAGCCGCAGTTTGCGCCCTGTTGGGGCGGATTCCCACGGTTCAGGAATATCTAGATGTAGTGGCGAAGAAAATTAATCCGTTTGCTGGCGATTTGTATCGATATTTAAACTTCGATCGCATTGCTGGTTTTGAGGATGAAGGGCGCGTCATTCCCCTAGAAGAAATGCCCCGCATTGAGGATATTTTGGGTATGCCTGCGGCTGTGACCTAACCCCCCAACCCCTTTAAGGAGCGAGGGAAGGGGGAGAAAGGCGAAAGGCGATCGAACTGAAGCCATTCAAAGCCTCTCCCCCTGTGCTTTCAAGGGTATGTTTTTGAGATTTGGGGTGGTTCTGGAGCAGGGGATGCAGGGGGAGCAGGGGAAGAAAAGCCATTGTTTTCGTCGTCTACTAATCCCTCACAGAGCCAATTTTTGAAAACATACACCTATAAGCTCCCCCTGTGGGGGAGAGGTTTGGAGAGGGGTCTTGCCAATGCAGTGAAAAGTCAATCTTAGAAAAAGATGGATACTTATATGTTTTTAATATACTATGGGATTGTAAAGTTCTTCTAAATCAACTAAGGATTATGGGCAAAAAATCTCAACCAGAAGAGCCAGTAAGACTTTCAGCCATAGACGAAGATATTCTCACTTGTCTTGGAAGACGCGAACTCTATGGGCTAGAAATTCTTGACGAGCTAAATCTGGGCAGACCTAGCGAACTAGGTTTCGGTAGTTTGTATCCAGCTTTAAATAGGCTAGAGAAAAAGGGACTGATCGTTTGGCGTTGGGGTGACGAGCAGGAGGTAACAGGTGGCGCTAGACGAAAGTATTACAAAATGACAGGTCTGGGAGCAATAACGCTCAAAGAAGTTCGAGATTACCGTGTTTCACTAGCTGCTAGAGCAGCAGAAGGTTCCTCTATTTTAGAAGGAGCTTAATATGGCAAAAAAGAAGAATTCAGGACAGCTAGTGTGGTTGTTCCTAGCGTTGTGGGTACTGCATAAAGAAGCTGGGATCTTGCTCGATCTAATGATTTGTATAGCAGAACTAGTAAAAAAATTGTATTGGTTGATGCTGGTATTTGTAGGGCTAATGAGTATCTTTTCAATCTACCTAATGGGGCTCTGGCTAGGATTTTTCAGTGGCAAGGAATGGATAAGTATCTTGATAGTAATATTGGCAAGTGGACTGGTGGCTTTCGGATTGCTGTACCTAATGTATTGTCTCTTCTCGTGGCTCTTGCAACTTAACCAATGGCTGGGTATAGAAGTACCTGGACTACAGACGAGTAATAAACACATAAAAATTAAAAACTTATCGCCAGCAGCAAGTATAATCTACAGGCTTTTACCTGAAGATCGTTACGCTGACTTTCAAGAAAGGCTTCACCGATTGACAAAAGCTAAAAAACCTTTATGGTTTATCAGATTCAAGAGAATTCAGTATCTCTTAGAGTTGTTTTGGGCATTCGTTCAAATCAAAGTGGCAAATGTTTGGCTGTCCAGTAAGAACAAGATTGAGAAATAAAGGAGGAAGAATTTCCCAGCAAGAAAATGACAAACCACTGCACTCAAATAGCAAGCCAGCACTGATTCGCGGTCAGCACTGGCAAAGTTCGCAATTTAATTCCCTTCTACAGGAATCAATACCATGATACCAAATAATAATTTCCATCAGTCAGAAGAAAAGTCTGTACTGTCTGTTAACCTACGCCTCTCAGAAACTCTGCTAGCCCTTCTTCTCGGTGCGGGTATTTCCTTCGGCGCTGGGTTTGCAGTTGCTAATGCTAATACCCAAAAGCAGACTCAAACTCAAAGTATTAGCTGTCCAGTAACAAATCCCGCCTCTCAGCAAAAATCTGGAAAGACCTAACCCCCCTACCCTGCAAGGGAAGGGGGAAAATCAAGGGAAGGGGGAAAATCAAGGGAAGGGGGAAAATCAAGGGAAGGGGAAACTCTGGCTCCCCTCTCCTCGCAGGAGAGGGGCTGGGGGAGAGGTCAGCCACAACCTATTTTCATCTTTAACATAAATGAATAATTTCACACCTAAAAAAGAAGTAAATCAAAATATTGTTATCGGACAAAATGTTTCCCCAACCAAAATCCAACGTGCCAAAGAATTGCGCCATCAAATGACAGCGGAAGAGAAAATACTTTGGCAACACCTGCGAACTAATCGCTTGCAGGGTTTTCACTTTCGCCGCCAGCAAATTATTGATGGATTTATTGCCGATTTCTACTGTCATGCGGCTGGGTTGATAATCGAAGTTGATGGAGAAATTCACGAACAGCAAACTGAATACGATGCCGATCGCGATCGCATCTTATCAGCACGGGGATTACGCTTGCTGAGAATTAAAAATGAAGAAGTCAGACAAAATATTGAGAGTGTTTTGAAGCGCATTGCGATCGCTTGTGCTGAATAAACCTAACCTCCCTGCCCCCTTAAGAGCAAGGGAAGGGGGAAATTCCGGCTCCCCTCTCCTTGCAGGAGAGGGGCTGGGGGAGAGGTCAACCCAAGGACTGCGATCGCGCTACACTGATAAGATGACAGCAACAAACAGGCTAAAAATCAGATGGAAGTAGATAAATATCCATTTGTCAGAAAACTAATTGCTGACGCTGAAGGTAATATCCAGCAAGTCGTGATAGATTTTAATGATTATCAACACCTGTTGGAAGTTATTGAAGATGAAGCCCTAATTCTGGCTATGAAGGAAGTCCAAGGCGAAACACCGCGTAGCATCAGTGAAGCCTTAGCAGAACTTAAGAAAGAGTGAATACACAGTACCTACCTAGCTTTCTGAAAGATCTCAAAAATCTTAAAAGTACCCCATACTTTGAATCGATCGAGTCACTCGTATTTGAAGAAATACCAAATATTTTCAGCTTTGAGTAAATCGCCAATTTAACTAAGTTAAAAGGATACGAAAATGCTTATCGGATTCGGATAGGTGATTATCGAATTGGTCTGATGTTTGATGGTGAAACAGTTACATTTCAACGAGTGCTACACCGTAAAGATATTTATCGCTATTTTCCATAACTGATATTCTCAAATCGCGATCCCACTTAACTAATAAATGCCAGGTTTAATTTTTACTCGGATGCAACAAAGATAGCAGGCGATCGCTTATCGCTGTGGCAGGGCGGGTTTCTTCCAGCCAGATTCGCCTGTTGTCGCTCACTCGGTCAAGAGGTAGGAATAATTTGATAACCCGCAGCAGTTATAGCTTGCTTAATAGATTCTTCAGATGCGATCGCCTGCTGTGGATCTTTAGGTTCCACTCTAACTGTTTTTAACTCTTCATTTATTTGCACTTGGGCGTTAGGATCGACGATCGCGATCGCTTCTTCAATTGTCTCGATGCAGTCAGAACACTTAATATTAGAAATTTTCAGTTCGAGTGCCATTTTAAAGTTCTCAGTTGGTTGATAACAAGCTCTTCTTTATTTAGCCCGCAGTAGCGGGCTTTACCCCACGCTCGGATTAGACATTATTAAAATTAGGGTCTAATAATCCCGATACAGATTGCTAATATCGGCGCAACGATCGCGGTTAGGACTCCTATACCTGTAAGCGCTGTTCCGACCGAAGGAGTAATCGGATCGCCTCCTACAGGAACGGCATTATCGGGATGCTTTTCATTAGTAGATTTAGACTGACTCATATCTATTTTCCTTTTGTTGAGTTGCTTTCACTTATATTCTGCAAATTGCTGCCATCGCGCCTCTTCCTGGGGTACGATTTTAATTTTGAGATTTTCTAACTAAAGAAATATATCTGCAATTGCTACCTAAGTGCTGTTTTGCATAAAAAGCATTGCGATCGGGTGCAAAACAGTAATACTCGATCGATTTGCTTGAGATAGTTATTATCGATCCAGTCTCAAGCACATAAAATCTGGTTACACTTAAGCCCAACAGTTTATAATTGAAGATAAAAATTTATTTTAAAAAAGGCATAGGCACTGAATATCAAACATTTTATTGTTACATTCAAAGTATAAAAAACTAGTTGCAATTATCAAATATCGATCGCATAAATTTCTAAAATTCCAATCAAACTAATACCTTAGATAGAAAACAAGCATTTATTGAATCAATAGTATGAAGGTAGCAAACCACTTTTCTAGGAACAGAACGCATGACTACTAACCCTGAAACAACTACTAGCAATCCTCCGGTTGCTAGAGCTTATAATGGTACAGATCGCAACGCTTTCATATTTGGTTGGAACCCCCAAGCCGAACTTTGGAACGGACGCTTGGCCATGGTTGGTTTTTTGGCTTACTTGCTTTGGGATTTAGCTGGTTACAGCGTTCTTCGGGACGTGCTGCATTTTATCTCTTACTAAATCCTTAGTAGTTAGACCGATTTGACGACCTAGATCCTAAAAAAATAGACGATCCAATTAAAATTGACGGATCGATCGTTAAGGACTAGGAAAGCTCCCCTAATACTGTCGATTAAAATAAATTCTCCCTCTTCTAAAAGGAAAGGGAGAATTTAAAGTTTCTAACTTCTGAACTTCTGTATTCTTAGTTACTGCGGATCGCGTCCTTTAACTTCTGCTGGCGGACAAGTTGCTTCTACTGCTGTAAAAGATTCTAAAATTTGGTAAGCGTGCTTTGCCCCTGAAGGTACGATCCAAGAACTACCGGGTTCTAGTAATATTGTTTGCCCTTCGAGATGCAACTGAGCGCGTCCTTGAATTACATAGCCAGCAGTTTCATAATCTCGACTAGTTGCGGGTTTCATTTCTCCAGGTCGTTCGTTTTCCCACAGGCGCAAAGAAAGCTTGACCCCCGATGCTAAATACTTTTGCCCCATTTCACCTTTAGGAGAAAACTCGGCATCAACTTTAGTAACACTTTTGTCTACCATCTTAGTTTACCTCTGCTGTTGAAATTACCAAACAAAGGTAATAAGTAAGAAGCCTTCCAGTTCTTCTCTCACTTATTACCCTTCGGCGTTGCTCAGGGCAAGCTTATTACTTAAATTAAACTCTTGCCATTGCCATTTGCTGGCACGATTCGGCACAACGACGGCAGATATCGGCGCAAGCTTGCATTTGCAGATCGTCGCCGAACTTTTGACAATCTCGATCGCAGCGATCGCATATTTCCGCACAAATACCGCAAATTCGCTCGTGGAAACTGGAACTCCGCAGCATGAAATTAGCACTGGTTTGACAAATTTCTGCACAATCAAGCATTAATTGGAGGTGAGCAGCTTCTACGTGGTGTCCTCCTTGTTGCAAGCAGTAAGTAGTGGCAGTATTGAGGCAAAGACTGTAACAATCCCAGCAGTTTTGAATGCACTGCTGCATTTCTTGGCTCAGTTGATGTATTGATGAGTGATGGCTCATGACTGCTCCTTTTATTTTTAATGATAAATTTGACTTGAAAAGAGTCTTTTTCCAGCTTAGAAAATGCTTTGTCTGGCTTTCTCTACTTGCGGTGAGAATTACGATCGATATCTCAAGCAAAATCTAGACCGATCGCTGGTAAATTTTATATCTTTAGACTGATTAATCTACGTTTTCTCATTCTTCATCCCCGATCTTAAAAAGCTTACGACTTATGGTAGAGGAACATTATTTTTGGGCTAGTTAGTCTGGATTTCGGATTGAGAATGTACTAATGGAGTATGTGATGAAAAAGTTGATTGCCTGGACGATCGCCCCCTTCAATTTTCTGATCGAGCAGTTTCCCGCCAAACAGTTTTTGGCAGCCTTGTTAGTAGGATTTTTCCTGCTCAATACCAATGTCAGTCTGGGAAACGATCGCTCCAACTCTAGCGATCGCTATTTCGATCGACCTGAAACTAATGCCCAGTGGAAGCAAGAAGGCCGCGCCACGGAAAATGCTCCTGGCGAACGAGTGAAAAACATTGCCGGAGAATCAGCCCAAGCCGTGAAAGATATGGGTGAGATGTATAAAGACACGGCTAAAAGAACCGTTGATGCCTTCAAGAACGATACTGGTAACTCCGACAACTATTCTCGCTAAAGGCTAGATAGTAGAAGTTATAGCAAATCGCCTTCTCCTACTCTCCCCATCGGCGACCTCACCCCGACCCCTGTTTGTTCGCGCAGCTTGCACCAAGCAGGGGGGTGGGAGAGGGCTGAAAGGATGGTATGAGAACTGGATTTGGTATTAAAGAGAAAGGAAAAAGATCGTGGGGTAATTCTTGTGGGATAGCCATCTTGGCTATCCCACAAGCGGGCAGGATGCCTGCCCCACTTTTAGGGGGCAGAACGTTTAGAACGATCGATCGCTGCCAAGATTTTAGCGAGCAGTAAATCTGATTCGATCGGTTTTGCTAGGTGTTCTTGAAAGCCAACCGCTAGGGCCCGGTGACGATCGATTTCTTGGGCGTAGGCAGTTAAAGCGATCGCGGGCACGCTGGCAATTTCAGCGGGCAAAGACCGAATGGCTGCTAGCAAGCTGTAACCATCCATCTCTGGCATCCCAATATCGCTGAGAAGAAGATCTGGAGGGGATTGCTGGGCGATCTTTAAGCCTTCTGAAGCCGAGGCAGCGGCAGTGACAATAGCGCCGTTTTCTTGCAGGAACAACGTTAAGAACTGGAGATTATCGGTATCGTCATCCACCACTAACACTCGAATGCCCGCTAAAGGTAACGAGTCGGATAACTCGGTCGCAGGTATTTCTAGTTTTGGTTGAGGAACGATGGTCTCTGGCAGCAGCGGGAACTGCACGAAGAAAGTTGCACCATGCCCTTCACCGGGACTCTCTACCCAAATCGTCCCGCCGTGCATTTCGACAATTTGACGGGCAATAGACATTCCTAACCCCAATCCGCCAAAGTGACGGGTGCTAGAGCTATCTTCTTGACGGAAATAGTCGAACACGTAAGGCAAAAACTCCGCGCTGATGCCTTTCCCCGTATCTGCAACTCTTATCTGGGCAAAAGCTTTGACAGTAGAGATTGCAGATACCTCTCCTGTTTCTCTCCCTCTCTCCCCATCTCCCCATCTCCCCATCTCCCCATCTCCCCCTCTCTCCACCACCCTTTCCAGTCGCACCTCGATTCGTCCCCCTTTGGGAGTAAACTTGACGGCGTTCGAGAACAGATTCCACATTACTTGTTGCAATCGCCCTGCATCTCCCAAGATGCGGCCGACGTTGGCATCGAGTTGCAGGTAAAGTTGAAGTCCTTTAGCCTCTGCTCCTAAGCGAACGGTTTCTAAAGCAGTGGAAATAACCGGGAGTAAACTCAGAGGAATTGACTTGAGCGTTAGTTTGCCTCGCATGACGCGAGAAATATCGAGCAAATCTTCAATTAATTGAGATTGCTGTTTGGCGTTGCGTTCGATCGCGGCTAAGCCTTCGGTGAGGCGAGATTCGTTAAACTTGCCTCTTTGCAAGATTTGCACCCAACCCAAAATCGGATTCAGGGGCGTGCGCAACTCGTGGGATACCACTGCCAGAAATTCATCCTTCAAGCGGTTGGCCCGTTCGGCTTCTGTCCTGGCTTCTCGTTCTTGTGCCAGCAGGCGATCGCGTTGCCTTTCCAATTCTATTCGATCGTGAATATCGGTCGCCGTGCCAAACCATTTGACGATTCGATCGCGATCGTCTTTTAACGGCATAGCTTGATGCAAGTGCCAGCGATAGATGCCATCTGCCCGCCGCATCCGACCTTCGGCTTGATAGTGGCTCCCTGCGGTCTGGGCCGCCAGCCAGCGATCGTTCATGGCTAGTGCGTCGTCGGGGTGAACGATGCTTGCCCAGCCATCGAGGTGAATTTGGGCTAGGGTTACGCCCGTGTAGTCGATCCAGCGTTGATTTACGTCTAGTAATACCCCCGATCGATCGGCCGTCCACACCAATTGGGGAATTGACTCTACCAGGTAGCGACAGCGTTCTTCGCTATCTCTTAAGGCTAGTTCGGCTTGTTGACGATCGCTAACGTCTATCAGGACACCGAGCATCCGCACGCACCGACCCCTGGTGTCGTAGAAAACTTGTCCTCGCCCCTCAACCCAATGGACGCTACCGTCGGGCCAGATTACCCGGTACTGCTGGCAATATTCTGTCTGTTGCGCCATAGCTTGTTGAATAGCAGCCTCGACGGTCTGTAAATCATCTGGATGAACGCACTCAGCCCAAATTTGATAGGTGGGTTCGATCGTACCTGGTCTGAAACCGAGCAAGGTGTAATGGTCCTCCGACCAGACTACTGCCCCCGTAGGCACGTTCCAGTCGAAGATTCCCATCCTGCCTGCTATCAACGCCAGTTGGAGCCTAGTTTCGCTCTCTTGGAGCGCCATTTCGGTCTGCTTGCGATCGCTAATATCTGTGTGTGTCCCCAACAGCCGTAGCGGTTCTACATCGTCGTCCCATTCCACAATGCTGCCGATCGATAAAATCCATTTCCAATTGCCCAATTTTGTGCGCTGCCGGAATTCCACTTCGTAGCGATTGCTCCTACCAGCAATGTAATCTTCGTAGGCTCGGCTGACTCGCTCTCGATCGTCGGGATGGGTGCGTTCTTGCCACTTGGCATTGTTTTCCTCAAACTCCAGCGGGTCGTAGCCCAACATCAGAGCGTATTGCGGCGAGACGATCGCCTCTCCGGTTTGGATATTTAAGTCGTACAACCCCTGGTTGGCAGCGGTTAGAGCCAACCGCAACCGTTCTTCATTTTCCCGCAAGGCGATTTCGGTTTGTTGGCGAGCGGTGATATCTCGCGAGAGCGACAATACCTTTTCTACCCGTCCCGTACCGTCGAAAATGGGACTGACAATTACTTCCCACCATTTCGGCGTGCCTTTGGCCGTCGGACAATATCCCTGAAATACAGCCATTTCACCAGCTTTAGCACTGGCGAGTGCGGCTTCTGCTCGATATCGGTCTTTCCCTTGCCAGAAGCCGAGCCATTCAGCGTTATGGTAGCAAGCGAAATCGTCGATCTCCATCAGGCACATCCCACCTGCATTCATGTACGTCAACTGCCCGTCTAGATCTAGAACTTTGATGCAGTCGGGACTGCTATCTAACATTCGATTTTTGAATTCTTCGCTCTGGCGCAGGCTCTCTTCGGCTTGTTTGCGATCGTCGATATCGGTAGTCGAGCCGAACCAGGCGATAATCCGACCAGTGCGATCGCGTCTCGGTGTAGCTTGAGTCAGAAACCAGCGGTACTCGCCATCGTGCCGCCGATTCCGCACTTCAATTTTGTATTCCCTGCCCTCTTCTAAGGCCCGATGCCACTGAGTCAGGCAGCGATCGAGATCGTCGGGATGCAGCACTTGCGGCCAGTCGCGGGCGTTCTGCTCTGGAGTAATGCCCGTATAGGCATACCAGCCGTCGCTCGCCCAGTTAATCGTCCCGTCGGGAGCCGCCGTCCAGACGATCGAGGGGACGTTAGCAACTATATTTTGCAGGCGTTGCTCGGTTTCTCCCAAAATGGCTGCGGCTTGCTGGCGCTCTGTAATATCTTCGGCAATCCCTACCACTTGTTTGCAGTTGCCGAATTCATCTTTGACAGCAAAACCGCGATCGTGAATCCATCTCATCGAGCCGTCGGGACGAACGATCCGGTATTCGGCATCAAAGTTACCCGCTTGAATTTGCTGAAAAAAAGCAGCTTGCAAGCGCGGGCGATCTTCGGGATGGATGCTTTCATACCAACTTTGGTAATCGGTATAAGCTCGCTCGCGCGAGCGACCCCAGATCCGCTCGTAAGCAGGGCTGAGATAATAAATCTGCCGCTCCCAAGGATTTGAAATCCAAAAGACATCTTCGATCGTTTCGGCAATTTGGCGGAACCTAGCTTCGCTCTCTCGCAAAGCGGCTTCAGTTAGTTGGCAATCGGGAGCGCTTGGGGGCAAGCTGTTTGGCTCGGCGAGCTTTGAAATCGTCGTCACCACTGCATAAGGGGCGGATTCGCTAGCTCGAAACAAGGGTTGCGCGTCTAGCTTCAGCCAAATCAACTCCCGGTCTGGGCGATAAAAGCCCATGCTAACCTGAATACAAGGTTGCCCGGTTTGGCAAGCAATAATAGCCGGATAATCGGCTGGTAAAAAAGCCGAACCATCTGCATAAATCGTTTGCCAGGTCAAATCGAACGGGGTTTTACCGATGAGTTCCTCAGCGGTGTAGCCCAAGATCTCTGCGGTTGCCGGATTGCACGCGGCGATCGTCCCATCGGCTAATTGCAGGATGACAGCAGCGATCGGTTCTGAAGTTGACAGCAGCGTCGAGCGATCGCTTGGAATATTGTTTGCCATCTGAGGTCGGTCGTTGCTCTGGTTCCGCATTCGGAGAGTATATCTAAATCGCCGCCACCTTACATTAAAGCGATCGAATTATTCTCTATCAAAAAGCATAAGCCAGTGCGATCGCATCTACCTTTTGATTGAAAAAATGCGGCTCTCTGCCTGCTAGCTTTATTGTGGTTAAATTTCCGTTTGTTGCGGATCGTCTACTGGTGGATGCCAACCTGCCGCTACCCATAAATTTCGAGCTTCTTGAATCGATCTCTCGCCCCGATAGCGTTCGTCATTTAGATCTAAGCGATCGCAAGTAGCTCGACCAACGGCTGTTACACCTAAAATCTTTGTCGCGTTTGTCGTCCAGATAAAATGCTCCGACCAGAGTTGTTGACGCGGATTGAATAAAGGCAACGTTGATGATGTTTCTAGATCGCGTCCAACAATAAAATTATACCGACGCTGGTTGCAGCGGCTACAAGCAAGAGCTAAGTTGTTAGCGTCATCAGCACCGCCCAGCGAACGGGGCTGAATGTGGTCGATAGTAAAACGAGAGGTGCTGATTTTTTCAGGAGAATGACAATACTCGCACAGGTAGTTTGCCCGGTTTCGGACATATTGCCTAGTAATTTCGTTAATTGTCATTGCTGGGCAATTAGGAGAGAGTTGAGATAAGTAAAAAGGCGATCGAGTTCTTGAATGCTATTTAGCTCTGCTTTTTCATCTGAATTTAAGGAACCAGTTTTATTGTTTTCCAGCAGTTCTTCAAGACGAGTTTGAAGCTCATCGGTAAATTTAAACAACCTGAAGTTATCAACTCGTTCTACTTTTATACCTGTTTCCAATACAGATGGGGGACTAATAATTACTTGAATCATAAATTTACTATTACTGCTCTGAATAAAGGGGGGTGTTTCTTGGCGAGAAATGCTATATCAAAGAGTCGATCGACCAGAAGTGATTTGCAGTCGAATCGAGCATTCTTTACAACAAGCGATTCGCAGAAGATTTTTGGCATTCAGAACAATATCTTTGGTACAGATCGAGAAAAAATAAATGACTTCAAAAAGATTTATTGAACGGGTGCAGTTGGATGAGGAAGATAAGCCACCCCCTCTTCTTCAACACTCATCACTCCATCTATCTGTTCCAAAGCGGATATCTGTTTGGGAGTAGATGTTCCCACAATTACTCCCGTCATCGGCAACACTCGCTCTACCTTAAGTCCCTTAGCGGCTAGCCGATCGGCAACCCGATCGATGTTTTCCAGTTGGTCGTCGGTCACGGTAACGATGAGTGATTTTATCCCATTTAACATAGCACTCAATCCGCTTACAAATCAGCTTACTGATTCGATTACAAATCAGTAAACTGATTCTAGCACTTCAGTTAACCAGAACAACGCTTAGGACTTGAAGCTACGTCTCTAAAGGGATATCGATCGCATTGCTACCGAGAATTTTTAGTGGTTGGGGTGCTAGGTCTTACTGTGGGGCTTGGGCGAAGTTCTGCTACATCGTTCAGGGTAGACTGGAGCGCTTGCGGATCGGCCGTAGCTTCATCCTTAAAGACGATGATAAACTTGCCAGTAGTTGGGATGTCGATCTCCCCTCCAACCAGATCGATTGCTGGTTCTCAAGGTTGTTGGAGTTCATTCTCGTTGCCATCGTTCCTGACTCTAGTTCTTCTTAGCAACTACCTTAATTTCCCACCTCGAAATTATCCATGACAGCAGCCAAGGGAAATGTCGTTGCATTAAAACCGCTAATTTGCCGTAAAGAGTAAGGACTTGTTCTGTTTGTCTTCGATCGATCGCTTTAACAATCTCTTTAGCGGTTTGTTCGGGAGTTTTTAACAGTTTGGGAGACGCTGGATCTGACCAATCTGGCTGGAAAACACCTCGATTATCTACCCGTCGGATCTCAGTGGCGACGTAGCCGGGACATACATGAGTCACAGAAACTCCATATGGGGCTAATTCTTTTGATAAAGACAGACATAAAGCTCTAAGGGCAAATTTACTGGTACTGTAAGGAGAATCGCCAGGAAAAGCCAGATAACTTTTGACACTGCTGATAATTACTAACCGACCTTTAGTTGTTTTCAAGTCAGCTAAAGTGGCGTAAATAGTGCGGAGTACGCCAAATACATTAGTTTCCCATTGACGGCGATAATCGGATAAACTTAGTTCTTCTAAATTGCCTTTCAAAGACCAACCAGCATTGGCGATCGCGATATCGATATTGCCAAACTTAGTACGAGCAAATTCTACAGCTTTTTCTACCTCTCCATTTTGAGTGACATCGCAGGTAAGACAAAGCACTCTTTTCCCCGTAGGATCGATCGTATCGGCGATCGCCTTTAACTGCTCTATGCGCCGCGCTAATAAAACTAGATTAGCTCCTTCAGAGGCAAATTCCCTAGCTAAAGCTGCACCGATCCCAGCAGATGCTCCTGTAATTAAGACTACTCGACTGTCAAATTTGCTCATTTATTGCCGATCGTTAATTTGCTGCCATACTCGATCGTTGACTTGACGATGGTAATTCATTAGATCCTACCGAGGAACGCAGCAATTCACATCAGACTCGAAACGCATAGGATGTCAAACAGCGATCGCCGTGAAATTAACTCTGTAAATATGATAGATAGCGGTTCTCGATTTGATGCTGACATCCTCGCACCCCCTTAAAAAGGGGCGAGAGGGGACGCAGCCGTCCCTCAATGGGGGGTTTGGGGGGCAGACTCCCCAAGTCTTTTGACCCACCCATCGACTCATTTCACCAGAGCGATCGCCTTGCTGACAGCTTGACAAGCTCGATCTGGAGTTAGAATTAGGCTGCTAGTTTAGAGCAAAGTTACATAAATCCCCGCTTAAATGCCCGATCGCTTATTACTAGTTTTGAAAGGATCTCATCTCACCATTCAACAAGTGAGTGGCGATGCGATGGAAATTATCGGCAAACGCCCGCAGTTATTATTAAAAAAGAAGCTCAAAGACATCCTCGGCAAAAAACAAAGCAAACTAGTCAAGCAATATCTTCACAAACATCAAGAGGCAAATCATCCGCTCGAACTAGCAGTCAAATATCGAAAGCAAACCAAGTTCGTTTGGGGAACGCTGCACCGTCTGGGCAAATTACTCATTCTCGAATTAGTAGTACCGCAACAAGCTGAAGTAGCACTGCGCCAGCAGGTACAACGAGAACGATTGTTAGCCGAAACCGCCCAACGAATTCGGAAGTCTCTGGATTTGCGAGAAATTTTGCAGACAACCGTAAAAGAAGTTCGATCGTTACTTCAGGCCGATCGAGTTTTGGTTTATCGAGTTTGGGCTAATGGTACGGGAAGCGCGATCGCTGAAGCTACTTCTCCCGGCTGGATTAAAGTTCTAGATTTCGTTTTTCCCGAAGAAGTTTTTCCCGAAGAAGCCCGCCATAACTACCTCCAAGGGCGAATTTACACCCTCGCAGACCGAGATCGGGGCGAAGTCGTCCCCTGTTTAGTCGATTTTTTGGCCCAGATTCAAGTTCGCGCTAAGTTAGTAATTCCGATCGTCCAAAAAGATAATCTTTGGGGACTGCTGATCGCTCACCAATGCGGCCAGCCGAGAACCTGGCAAGACTGGGAAGTTAATTTATTACAGCAACTAGCTACCCAATTAGCCATAGCCATCCAACAATCGGAACTTTACCAGCAACTCCAAGAAGAACTCACAGAACGCCAGCGAATTGAAAACGCCCTCCGGCAAAGCGAAGCTCTATTCCGTTCCTTGAGCGAATCTTCACCGATTGGCATTTTTAGAACCGATGCTACCGGAGCGTGGATCTATGTTAATCCGCGCTGTCAGGCAATCGGGGACTTTACTTGGGAAGCCGCTTTAGGAGATGGTTGGCAGCGATTTATTCACTCTGAAGATCGAGCCGAATTCAGCCAGCAATGGCAAGCAGCAACCGCAGACAACCAAGAATTTTCTAGCGAAATCAGGTTTGTTAAGCCAGATGGCACCGTGCGCTTTTGCCGCCTGAGAACTGCACCCGTCTCTGCTGCCAGGGAAGAGATCGCCGGACACGTCGGTACGGTAGAAGATATCACCGAAAGTCGGGCGATCGCCCAGATGAAAAACGAATTTATCTCGATCGTCAGCCACGAATTGCGCACTCCCCTCACTGCCATTCGCGGTTCCTTGGGTTTAGTGGCTAATGGAGTCTACGATCGAAAACCCCAGCGGGGCCAGCGGATGTTGCAAATTGCGGCCACTCAAACCGATCGACTAGTTCGCCTCGTCAATGATATTCTCGATCTAGGACGACTCGAATCCGGTCGAGTTGCCCTGGTGAAGCAACCCTGCGATGCCGCTACCCTGATGCTGCAATCGGGAGATACCATGCGGGGCAACGCCGAACAGCATGGCATTACTCTATCGGTCGTGCCGTTAAAAATTGAGGTTTGGGCCGCCCCCGACTCGATCGTCCAAGTTTTAACCAACCTGATCGGTAACGCCATCAAGTTCTCTCAACCGTGCAGCACCGTTTTGGTAACTGCCGAAGCGATACGTGCTAGCGCACAGGCTAGCGCCAACGCGGGAGAACCGACACCCTACGTCCTCTTCCAAGTTAAAGACCAAGGGCGAGGAATTCCTGCTGACAAGCTAGAGAGCGTCTTCGGGCAATTTCAACAGGTAGATGCTTCAGACTCTCGCAAAAAAGGAGGTACGGGGTTGGGGTTGACCATATGCCGCAGTATCATCCAGCAACACGGCGGACGCATCTGGGCAGAAAGTATTTTGGGGGCAGGTAGTACGTTTTATTTCACCTTACCTGTACCACCAGATTCATCGCTTTGTAAATGTGGAACGGCTGAAGATGGCAACCAAACGAGTGCTGGTAATTGATGATGAAGATGTCGTGCAAGAAGTGCTACAAGGCTGTTTGGAAGATGTCGGCGGTTGGGAAACTTTGCTTGCTAGTTCTGGTAGTGAAGGATTAGAAATTGCGATCGCCAAACAACCCGATGCGATTTTGCTAGACGTTTCGATGCCAGATATGGATGGAGTGGAAACCTTTCAGCAGCTTCAAAATCACTCTGCCACTAAAGATATTCCCGTAATTTTATTGACCGCCAAGATCCAGCCAGCCGATCGAGCGCGGTTTTCTCAGTTAGGCATTGCCGGAGTGATCGCCAAACCCTTCGATCCAATGACTCTGGCCGATCGAATCGCTACCAGCCTGGGCTGGGATATGAATGATGAATTATGAAGTTTTCTCGTCCCATACATCTGGCGATCGATATCGTTAAACCTCAGCTTTCAGGTTTTAATGTTAATGTAAAGATATGTCAACAAGTCCAACCTGAAAGGGACGAAGCTTGTCCCTAACAGTAGATCGTCGCCATGGAAAATCGCATTCTTTACGTTCGCCTTCCTTGCAATCCGATATTTCCGATCGGGGTGGTTTACCTGGCAGATTATATCCACAAACTTTTCCCCCAAATCGAGCAGCAGATTTTCGATCTGGGAACAGTACCGCCATTGGATTATGCTAGGGCCTTAGATGCCCGCGTAGACAAATTTCAACCGACTCTACTAGTCTTTTCTTGGCGAGATATCCAGATTTATGCACCAGTAGGCGGCAGAGGCGGCAACCCACTCCAACACGCTTTTGAATTCTACTACGCTCCTAACCCCCTCATCAGATTGCGAGGAGCATTAGGCGGACTGCGAATTAGTGCAGCTTACTATACCGAACTCTGGCGCAACCTGGGTTTAATTAAACGCGGGTTAAATCGAGCCAAAAGATATCAACAGCAGGCTCGTGCCATCGTTGGGGGCGGTGCGGTGAGCGTGTTTTACGAGCAATTGGGCAAAAGCTTACCTTCAGGGACGATCGTTTCTGTAGGAGAAGGGGAAACATTACTCCAAAAGGTTTTGCAAGGGCAGGATTTGAGCGACGAACGCTGTTATGTCGTCGGGGAAAGTACGCCGCGCGATCGCATGATTCACGAACGCCCTACCCCGATGGAAAAAACTGCTTGCAACTACGACTATATCGAGACAATTTGGCCGGAATTGCCTTACTACCTGCAAGATCCAGATTTCTACATCGGCGTGCAAACCAAGCGGGGCTGTCCTCACAACTGCTGCTATTGCATTTACACGGTAATCGAGGGCAAACAAGTACGCATCAATCCCGCCGATGAAGTGGTAGCAGAGATGCGGCAACTATACGATCGCGGCATTCGCAATTTTTGGTTTACTGATGCCCAGTTTATTCCCGCCCGCAAGTTTATCGACGATGCCGAGGAGTTGCTAGAGAAAATTCTCGCCGCTGGCATGGACGACATTCATTGGGCGGCATATATTCGAGCAGACAACCTGACACCTCGATTGTGCGATCTGATGGTGAAAACCGGGATGAACTATTTTGAAATTGGCATCACCAGCGGTTCGCAAGAATTGGTGCGAAAAATGCGCATGGGTTACAACCTGCGGACGGTATTAGAAAATTGCCGCGATTTAAAAGCTGCGGGCTTTAACGATTTGGTTTCGGTTAATTACTCATTTAACGTCATCGACGAACGCCCAGAAACCATCAGACAGACTGTTGCCTATCACCGCGAATTAGAAAATATTTTTGGTGCTGATAAAGTCGAACCAGCCATCTTTTTCATCGGGCTGCAACCGCACACGCACTTAGAAGAATATGCTTTCGAGCAAAATATTCTCAAACCCGGATACGATCCGATGAGCCTAATGCCCTGGACGGCGAAAAAACTGCTGTGGAATCCAGAACCTCTAGGTTCCTTCTTTGGGGAAGTATGCTTGCAAGCTTGGAAGCAAAATCCTAACGACTTCGGCAGAGAAGTAATGAAGATTTTAGAGGCTCGTTTGGGACGTGCGGAAATAGAAGAAGCTTTAGCAGCACCAATTGCCTCTAATAACAAACAAGAGGTTTTAGTCAACCGTTAAACATCTTCATCTGTGTTTATCTGTGTTCATCTGTGGTCAATAAAGCGTTTTATATCAAATTCGGTCGATCGACCATAATTGAAACCCAACATTCTTGGGGTGTTGGGTTTCACTCCGTTCAACCCAACCTACAACTGATGCGGTAAATAGTACCAACTTTCTAGCTCGCCGAGTTACTAATCGCTGTAGATGTTACTTGTTGGATTTCAAATAAAATTTAAGGCTGCACTCTTTGGCGACGGCAATAGATCGACAATAGAGTAAATAGCCCAACGCCAACAATGTATTTAAATATTTCTGGAACTAGAGGACTAGGTGAAAAAAATCCTTCGATCGCTCCAGCAATAATCAACATCGGGACGATGCCGAATACTAATTTAACCGCGCGATCGCCGTAGAATTTTAAAGCATCAGCGCGGCGATATTTGCCAGGAAACAAAATCGCTCTAGCAAGGAGGAAACCCGCACCGCCAGCAAAAAAGATGGCAGGTAATTCTAGGGAACCGTGGGGAAAGACGAACGCCCAAAAAGGATAAGCCAAATTATTTTGTCCTACCAACGTGGCTATAGCACCGATATGGAGTCCGTTGTAGACCATCATAAAAGCCGTAATCGCCCCAGCAGTAATGCCACCAGCCACAGCGGCAAAAGACACTTGTAAGTTATTAGTCATAATGGCAGTGGATGCTAAAGGCTCGATCCCAACGATCGAACCCATCCATAACTCATGGCGATCGCGCACTTGAGAAATTAGCCGTTCTGGGACTAAAAGGGATAAAAATACCGGATCTTGCCAGGTATACCACCAAGCCACCAAACATCCCAGCAAAAACAAAGCCGTGGCGGCAGCAGTATATCTCCAAGTCTGTTGCACTACGGCCGGAAAACCCCAGCGGTAGAACTCTAACAAGGCTTGCCATTCTTGGCGGCGAGAACCCTGATAAATTTGGTTATAGCTGCGAGATGTCAGAATTTGCAGGTTTTGTACCAAAGTATTGCTGACTTGGTTGGTGCGGGCGCGGGCGAGATCGGCAGAAACCGATCGATACAAGCTCGCTAATTCCTTGATTTCTAATGCTGTTAAAGACTTTAACCCCTTAGTTTCCACTCGATCGAGCAGGGTATCGAGACGCTTCCAGTTGGGTTCCCGCCGTGCGATCCAACGCCGAACGTTCATACAAATTCGCCACAGATTTATCTTTAAAAGTAATCTAAAATAACATCGATCGCTCTCAATTCCCCAGATAGTTCGATCTATGTCTGGCCATCTCAGTTCCGGCAATTCCTGGCGACCGCTTAGTGCTGGCAATGCTGTCACCGCTGGCGTTAAGCTTTATCGATCGCATTTGAAGTTATATCTCGGTCTTGCCCTCAGAGCTACTTTGTGGTCGTTGCTGCCTTTGCTGGCGATCGCTCCCTTGCTGCTACTGATTATTAACGACCGATTTGACTTATCTGACTTATGGTTAATCGTACCGCTGTGGTCGATCTTCCTGCTTTATTGTCACGGTAGATCTTTAATTAATTCGGCAACGATCTCGCGTTTGGGATTTCGAGAATCGATCGATCGACCGAAAAGCATCAAAACTGCTAGGGCGGAAGTAAAAAAGCGCTTTTGGAGTCTTTTGTTTTCCTCAATTTTAGGATTTTTAATTATTTTTTCTGGTTTATATTAGTTTATCTATTATTATCGCTGGTATTTGCTATTATTTTATTAGTTTCTAGAGTAGGTTCGACCGTTTTAGAGCAGAATCCTTTAGTCATAATAATTGTCTGGTTAGTTTTGATTTCTACCATGACTTGGATTTCTTCTAAGTTAATAATATCTGAAGTTTTATTAGCGATCGAGCCAAACTTATCGGCTACCAGATCTATTAGTAGAAGTTGGCAGTTAACTAACCGCTCTGTTTTTCGCATTCAAACAATCCAAATTGTAACTTTTTTGATTAACTTGCCTATATTTATCGTCGCTCAATTGCTTTATGTGGAATTTCAAAATTTATTTATTGTCGAGATGCTGTCCAAAATAATATTGAATCCCGTTCCAGCTTACATTTTTTGGATATTATTATTTTCTATAGTTGTTTTTTATATATTAATGCTAGCAATAAATTTGTTAGCATTACCATTGTGGCAAAGTGTAAAAGCCATTATTTACTACGATCTTCGCATTCGCAATGAAGTCTTGGGATTGCATTTGCGCGAACTTAGTTCCGAAGAAAATTGGTAAGTAAAAATTATTATTCAGCCTCAATAATCGGTGCGGCTTTCATCATTTACGATTCATAATTTAAAATATGCACTTATTAAATAAGATCGCTCTTCAAACTCCAGAAAGTGTAGAGTTAGAATTTACGCTTGCTGGAATTGGCAATCGCACTTTAGCTTTACTAATCGATTATATCGTCTTGTCTTTAACCATATTATTGACCGGATTTATTTGGATTATTTTCTCCACTCAAATAGCGAATATACTAGAATCAACAACGGGCAGTAGTGACGACCTAAAGCTTTGGTTTAGAGCGATTTTTTTATTGCTCAACTATGTTATTTATACTGGCTATTTCGTCTTATTTGAGACGTTGTGGCAAGGACAAACTCCAGAAAAACGCTATACCAAAATTCGAGTAATTAGAGATGACGGGCGGCGAGTTGGGATTCAACAAGCAGCCTTGCGATCGCTTCTGAGGCCGATCGATGACATCATCTTCATTGGAGTATTTTTCATCATCTTTGGTGCGAAGGAAAAACGATTGGGAGATTGGGCAGCCGGAACCATTGTCATTCAGGAAGAATACCTAGTAGCGACAGCCAGCTTTGCGATTTCCGCACCGGCCAGAGAACTAGCAACTCAGTTGCCGCAAATGGTAAATATCTCACAATTGCTACCCGATGACTTTGCTGCCATTCGGGAATATTTACAGCGGCGAACGGCGCTGTCACCCCAAGCTAGAACCGACTTGAGCTTGCAAATGGCTCGTCCAGTCAGAAAAATCGTCGCCCTAGAACAAATTCCAGCAGGTTTGAGGCCAGAGGTATTTTTAGAGGCCGTTTATTTGGCTTACCAACAGCAAGGGGAATAGGCTAGTAGTCTGTCAGCTTCAAATTGACAGGTTGTTTCTCCCCTCTCCCAAGCTTGGGAGAGGGGTTGGGGGTGAGAGCTAGCCATCACTTCTACCTTGACGAAGCACTAGGGTGCAGACACATCTCGTCATGGGACAGCCCAGAGGGCTATCCCACAAGAATTATCTAATTATTTTTATATCTAAAGATTTAGCTGTAAGGCATCTAAGAGTTTGTCGCCCCCATAGCGGACGACATCGGTGCAAGGCAATCCAGTTTCGGCTGCGGTTCGATCGATCGCTTGCTGGGCTGCTGTGGGGTTAAGATGACCAGTATTGAGAGCGATCGCAGCTACTTTGGTACTGGGAAACGCCCCACCTGCACGCGCTACTGCTTCGTACAACTGAATTACTTCTGGGAGCAGGGGAATTTTGACATCAGGGCAATTGCGAACGAGATCTTGTCCGGCGCGATGTACCAATATCAAGTGAGTCGGTTGAGAGCCGCGCATCAGCGGTAAGGTGGCGGTCGAACCAGGATGCAGGAGCGAACCTTGTCCTTCGACATATAAGATATCGTAGTCGTAGCCGAAGCGCATGACTATTTGTTCGATCGCTCCAGCCGCAAAGTCTACCCGCACGGCATCGAGGGCTACTCCGTCGCCAGCGATCATCAAGCCTGCTTGTCCGGTGGCCAGAAATTTAGAGCGCCAACCCCGCTGTTTCGAGGCCCGCTGTAATTCTAAATTAGCCGACATTTTGCCGATCGCCATATCTGTACCCACCGTTAAAATGCGGTAACAAGGAAGCGATCTGGCCTTACCGCTGCCAACTTGCAATCCAGGTGGTTCTTGACGGACATCCCAAATCCATCGATCTGGTCCTAGCGATACTTGCAGATCTGGGTGGGAAGCCAGGGGGGTGTGGAGGCCATTTACCACTGACAACCCAGCAACTACGGCTTGCTTCACCTCTTGCCACCAACTATCTGGCATCGCTCCACCAGAGGGAGCGATCCCAATCGCCAGCACGTCGGGATTGTAAGATAGGGCCTCAGCTACCGAGGCTACGATTGGCACATCCCGCTTAATTCCGGTCAATTGCTCTAGAGATTCTCCCGCCGATTGATAATCGATAACTGCCACGATCGAGGCTTCGCTATAGCGTAACAATGTCAGCCCAGTTTTCCCTTGAACTCCCTTGAGTCCTTCATGTTGGAGGATGGCTACTCGATGTTCGGCTTTGAGCATAAATAAATGTAAGCTGTGGTGGTGCGTTACGCTGCGTAACACATCCTACTGAATTGACTGGGGTGTCAAGCTGAATTTGTTGTATTAAAGTAGGGTGCGTTAGACGGCAATAACCTTTACTCTGACCTAGATTTAACAATCCGTCGTAACGCACCATTTTAGCCTTTGATGTAATTACCCATCGGGAAGATTTTCATCATCGAGCGAAGTGCGGACGAAGATTAAGCAACCAGCTTTAGTCGTTGGGGTGTGAACGGAACCTGGAGTTGAATGGATGCGATCGCCGCTAACATAAGGCTCGCCGTCGATCGAGAGATCGCCCTCTAAAATCGCAATCTCCTCCTGGCTGGCGTGTTGGTGTCTGGGGAATTCTACCCCATTAGCCGCTCGCAGGAAGAAAGCAATCTCGCGGTTATCTGCGTCTACATGAACTTTAGCCACCTCTACTCCTGGAATTGGTTGCGGTTCCCAGGAAGCCTTAGCCGCTAGATCGGTCAAATCCGATATCGAGACAAAAGGTAGACTCAATCGCTCTTCTCCCCCTTCCATATCCTTATGCCTCTTAAAAAAGGGAGAGGATTTTTCTGTCGCAATGCGATCGAATAAGCGATTTTTGAGAGTGGGAGCAACTGGCACTAGAGGAGTGCTGTAAGGAATAGTGGCAACGGCTGCCTGAAATTGTGCTAGCTCGGCTTCTAACTCTGGATTTTCTAAGATGTCGTCTTCAATTAGACGGACATCATCCCCATCGAGCAGATCGAGCGCGTATAGGGCAGCAAGTTCGCTGAAGTTTTCAGGTTTCATAGATCGTTACTCCCGCTATACGTCTGGTAACTGGTGAGAGATTGCTGTTCATTTTAAATAATAGCTATTAAAATAAAAAATATTTATTCATTTTATAGCTCCATCCTAGCTCGATCGACTACACGGAATCGATAATCCCCCGCAGTTTGCTCAATCCCAGACGAATTCGGGTTTTAATCGTGCCGAGAGCTTCGCCAGTTCGAGCGGCAATTTCTGCCTGAGTTAGCCCTTGGTAGTAAGCTAACTCCAGAACTAGCCTTTGATTTTCTGGCAGTTCTTGCAGGGCTGCTAAAACGCGATCGCGCCTCTCATTAATTAATACGTCTTCAATTGGATCTGGGATCTGTGCCGAGAAAGGAATTTGGGCGACTTCTACCGAAGCTGCTACCGCTTTTGCGGCCCGCTGCAACGCCCGCAGCCGATCTAAGGCGCGAGAGCGAGTCATCATGAACAACCAAGAATCTACCCGCGATCGCTCTGGATCGTACCGATTTGCGGTGCGCCATACCTGAGAAAACACATCAATGACGACTTCCTCGGCTTCTTCGGCAGAATTCAGCACCCGGAAAGCCACCGCATAAATTATCCGGTGGTAGCGATCGTACAGTTGGCTCAAGGCGGCTCGATCTTGCTGAGCAATCTGCGCCAACCAAGCAGGTTCAGCGAGATCTTGTTGGGCTTTCATCTAAGTAGAACAACCTTTTGATAGCTAGGCGAAAAAAAATTTTTGCCCTCATAGATCCAACTCGAAGAACCCTGCGTATATACCTGTAGATTGCTAAATTTCACTGATTCGATGACCTCATATCGAGAAAAATGCGATCTTTAAGGAAAATCTCCAGCCAAGCGTTTAAAAGCTACCGCAGTCTACGGTCTGGAGTTATCCACATTAATTTCATCTAGGCATCGATCGAGCCACATCGATCGAGTGCCAACCGCATAGCCCTTTGTTGCTATAGCTGCACCCCGTTAGGAGTGAAAGCTTCAGCTTGGCTGTGTTCCTGCGATCGCATTTAACCACAAAACCGAGCAAAAAATGAGCAGTTTTCGGTCTGGCAACCGAGGATTAGGCGAATCGAAAATAAATCAAAACCCAAAGGAGACAAGTATGGCAAATCGAACGACCGATGATGACAAATCTTCACCCCGCTTTTCTTTCAGAGTTCCCCCAATGAATCTGAAAAAAACTATTGGCTTAAGTTTGCTGGCCCTAACTTTAACTTTGGGCGTTACCACTATTCCCCAGTACATCAACGCTTCCGATCACGACGATGGTGAGGTGGATACCAAGGGACGCAACCTGAGTTTGACCGATTTATACGTCTTCCGCGAAAAAGACCAGAACCCTAATGCTGATGGCGATAATCTAGTTTTGGTCATGAACACCAATCCGCGATCGCTAGCCAGACAACAATACTTCTTTAGCACTAACGCCCGTTACGAATTTAAAGTGACGCGAGTGGGCAATAACGATGCTGCTGCTACTGGTAAAGAAGATGTGGTACTGAGGTTTGAATTTGGCGAACCGAACGATAAAGGACAGCAACGCATTACGGCAACGATTATTCGAGGCGGTAAGGCGATTAAATCTCCAGGACACACCACCACCCCACTCAATGCCGAACCGATAATCAACCAGATGTCGGTAGAGGGCAATAAATTAGCAGTGTTTGCTGGTTTGCGAGAAGACCCTTTCTTCTTCGATGTCGAGCAGTTTTTCCGCGTTCGGGCTGGGTTAGCTGGTTTCGGTCCCAAAGTCGGTTTCCGCAGCCCTGGATATGATTTTGCCGCTGGTTATAACGTCAATGCGATCGCGGTGCGAGTTCCGATTAAATTCCTCCAAGGTACTAAAACTTTTGGGGAAAAGCCTGCGACCACATTTGATGTTTGGGAAACAATTTCAGTCCCAGATAGAGGCGGCAAGTACAAGCAGTTCGAGCAGCTAGCGCGACCTGGAATCGCTGAAGGCCTACTAATCCGTCAAAATCTATTGGCAGCTTACAACAGCGTCGGTCCTGATTTCCAAGCTGATGCCCTAGCAGGAAAAGAACCTGCTGCTAAAATCGCCGCGCCGATTGTGGCCGAAGCCAAAGCAACCTTAAAGGCTTTGGGCAACAGCGACGATCGAGCTAATGCCCTCTTGGGAGCTTTTCTGCCCGACGTGATGCGAATCGATACCACCGGCCCCAGCGGCTATGGCAACGCCCTCAATGGCAAACTCAGCCCGATTCGCGGTCGAATGCTCAAAGACGACGTAATCGATATCACCTTAAGCGTCTTATCGGATGGCGCAGTCAAGACCGATAACGTTTCTTACGAAGGGCCTAACGCTGGCGGTACGGGCCATCAACCGTTGCTAGCGAACTTCCCCTACTTGGCCGAACCGAATTAAATCAAGTCAAAAGTCGTACGGGCGCAAAGCTTTGCGCCCGTACAAAAGTCAAAAACGGTGAATTGTAGGTTGGGTTGTAGGCGTAGCCTTCCCGCAGGGTACGCCTACAACCCAACACCAATCAAGAATTAACATCTCCTTTTCAACAACATGAAAGGGAGTTGGGGGGAGATGTTTTGTCTTTCGCGACATAAACGAACAAAAAACGAGCAGGTTTTGGTCTGGAAACAGAGCATTTAACGGCAAGAAAATGCAACTGAAAAGTCGATCGAACCTCAAGATCGCTAAAAATAACTGATTCTGACAATCAGAGGAGCAACTCAAATGAATCTCAAAAAAGCTATTGGAGTAGGTCTATTAGCCCTATCGCTGACAGCAACGGCTGCGATTAGCCCTTGGTATACTGAGGCATCCGACCACGATGACGGAGAAGTCGATACAAAGGGGCGCAACGTCAGTTTGACTGATTTGTATGCGTTCCGCGAAATCGATCGGAACCGGACTGCTGCTGCTGACGATCTGATCTTGGTAATGAACAGCAATCCGCGATCGCTTCCCAGCCAGCAATATTACTTCAGCACTACCGCTTTATACGACTTCAATATCACCCGCGTCGCCGATAAAAATGCCACGCCAACAGGAACCAGAAACATTCTACTCCGCTTCCGGTTTACTCCCCCAGATCCTTTCGGTCGGCAGCACGTAACGGTGGTTGCCGTTCGCGATGGCCAATACTTAGTCACTAATAAAACCACTTCTGGCAATCGCATCTTCACCACCCCTTTGAGTCAAGCTACTACTCCTACTGTTAACCAGATCGATCTCGGCGGTTATAAATTGAGCGTATTTGCTGGCTTGCGAGAAGATCCATTCTTTTTTGATGTGACGCGCTTTTTTGCCTTACGTGCCACTCTGTTAAAAAATGCTGGGTTTATTAAACTACCTTTACCGTCTACTACCAGTTTCCGCACTCCTGACAAGGCGGTTGACTTTGCGAAAGATTACAACGTTAACACGGTAGTCGTGCGCGTACCGCGAGCGTTTTTGAAAGGTTCAATGAATGCCACCACTTTTGATGTCTGGCAAACCATCTCGGTACAGCAGCCAAATGGCACTTTCAAGCAGTTTGAACGATTGGGGCGACCGGGGGTAAATGAGGGTCTGATCTATACCAACGACTTTCTCAATGCCTTCAATTCCATTCCACCCAGCCAAGATTTGAGTCCAGCGGCGGCTCCAGTGGTGGCAGAAGCGGTGAAAACCTTAAAAGCCTTGGGTAACAACGATACTCAGATTGCGGCTATAGCTGGTGCTTTCTTGCCAGATGTGCTGCGGATCGATACCACGCAGCCGAGTAACTACAGCCCTAGTATTCCTGCCAGTTGCTTGAATGCTAAGAAAAGTCCGATCTGCGGTCGCAAGCTTGAAGATGATGTCATCGATCTGACCCTCAAGGTTCTCACTAATGGTGCAGTGACTACCGATAATGTCTCCTATGCTGGCACTCCTGGAAACCCCGCTCAAGGACACGATCCGTTAGTTGGGTCCTTCCCTTACTTGGCTTTGCCTAACTAGTAAGACCTCACCCCCAGCCCCTCTCCTCGCAGGAGAGGGGAGATAGGAGAGGGGAGGAAGCAGAAAAGATGATTTTACTCAAAACTGGAGAGTTAGTGAGATGCAAAGTACCAAGGTTGACGATCGCCAGCAGCAGCCAAAAGTAAGAAGGAGTTTGCCAAAGTCCCTGGTAATCGGCTTATCGGTTGTAGGTATAGCTCTGATAGCTGTGCCTATCGGTTGGCATTTATTTTCGCAGACGATCGGATCGGGAACCAACAGTGCCTATCGTTACCCGTTTGAGAAAACCTCATCGAGTAACGTCACCCTGGCATTACAAAAAGAAATCGCTTTCTATCAAGGAAAGATGCGCTTAGATCCGGAAAGCGGGTTATATCAAGCTTCTTTGGCTAGAACCTATCTGAAGATGGCTCGCGCTACTGGGGAAGCGAGTTGGTATTTACTGGCAGAACAGAACGCCCAACAATCTTTGGCGAAAATGCCCTTTGAGAATCAAGGTGCAACGATCGTCTTGGCGCGGGTGGCAGAAGCCAGACACGACTTCAAACAAGCGATTCAACTAGCCGAATCGGCCTCTGGCAACGAGGATACCTTTTCGATCTTGGTGACATCTAATCTGGCTCTGGGTCGGGTAGATAAAGCCGAGCGTGCGGCTAATACCCTAGTCGATCGCATCCCTACTTTAGGAACTTTAACTTTACGCGCTCTGGTGCGGGTGGCTCAAGGGAGAGATGCAGAAGCCTTGCAAGATTTGCAACAAGCGATCGCTCTGGAAGAACCAGGTGAAGCTGGCAGTTCGGTTTGGGCGCGAACTCTACTCGGCCGCCTCTACTACAAGCAAGGACAACTCGATCGAGCCGAACAGCTTTATCGAGAGAGCCTGCGGATCTTGCCGGAACATCCTCCAGCTTTGTTGAATCTGGCTCAGTTAGAGGTGAGACGGGGAAATTACCAACAAGCCGAGAAAACTTACTCTCAATTTGCTATTAGCTTGCAAAAAGCGCCTAATACTTACGATCACGTCGTTTTGCGGGGAATGTCTCGCGTTCAGGCTTTGCAAGGCGATAAGGCTAAGGCTACGGAATTGCAAGATCGAGCGGAAGCTAGGCTGCGCGAGGATCTAGTCGGTTTCGGACATCAAGGAGAGTTGGCGCGGTTGCTATTAGAAAGGGGAAATCCTGAAGATGCAAAATCAGCCCTATCTTTGATGTTCAAAGAAGTTGGCAACCGCCGCGATCCTGAAACTCTGAGTATTTTAGCTTCGGCTTTGGGTAGCGCGGGACGTTGGGGTGAAGCGCAGAAAGTCATGCAAGAGGCGTTGAGATCGGGCATTCGGGATGCTGGATTGTTTTACCAAGCAGGGGAAATCGAACAAGCTCTGGGAAACCAAACGGCTGCTAATAATTTTTTCCAACAAGCTCAAAAGGTTGACCCCACATTTGATGAGAAGGCGCGGCTGGCTTTGGGGTTGGGGATAGGACTAGCTGGATTGAACTGATCGGGGGGGTTGGAGATCCTTTGTTAACGCAGAAGTGCGCAGAGATTGGCGCAAAGGTGCGCAGAGTTTTAGTTATCAGTCGTGGGTTGGAGGATATATATATGTATAAGACATGGCATCGATACAGGATTAGATTTATCTCTTTTGTGGGGGCTTTGTTGCTGGCGATCGCTTTTGGTACTCCGGTGCAGGCTCACTGGGCAGATCTGGCGGTGGCTGAGGTGATGGTGGGGGAAACTCAAACCGCGATGACTTTGACTTTTCCTACTGGTTTGGTGGGTTCGGCCGACGACGATCGAGATGGTCGGTTGTCGTCAGGGGAAATTGACAAACATCAAACTCAATTGCAAGTTACTTTGGGCGATCGCATTCGTCTGACGGATGGTAATCACCAAAATGGTATCCTTAGCGTTCGAGCATCAGATACAGCTAATTTGCCACCTAATTTGCAGGCCCAAGGTAATACTCACAGCACTTTACTATTAACTTACACTTGGCAGCAGCCGATTCAAGATTTAAAGATCGACTACAATTTGTTTCTGCCAGGAGTGCCTACGGCTCGTTGCGTAGCGACGATCTTTTATCAAGGCCAAGTTCAAAATTCGATCTTTAGTCCAGATAATCGCCAGTTTGCTTTGATGCCGCGTTCGACTGAATTGCTCGCTGGGGGCTTATTGATGGCGATCGCAGGGGCTTTTGTTTGGGGTGCGGCTCACGCGATATCGCCCGGACATGGGAAAACGATCGTCGGTGCGTACCTAGTAGGATCGCAAGCTACCCCAAAACACGCTCTGTTTTTAGGATTGACTACTACTATTACTCATACTATTGGCGTGTTCGCTTTGGGGTTGGTAACGCTATTTGCTTCCCGCTATATCTTGGCAGAACAGCTTACTCCTTGGTTGAGCTTATTATCTGGTTTGTTGGTAGCAGCGATCGGCATCAATCTGTTGAAAGAACGATTCCCTAATCTGCCGCTCTTCAAAAAGTCCCGCTGGAAACATCCTCACGAACATCACCACCATCATCACGAGGAACATTCCCACCACCATCACCATGGAGAACATTCTCACGAACATCATCACCACGGGGAACATTCTCACGCTCATCACCACCATCACCACGAGGAACATTCCCATGACCATCACCATGGGGAACATTCCCATAACCATCACCATGGGGAAGAATCTGGAACCCTAGTTTTAGCTTTCGCTGCTGATGACTCTCACCACATCCACGGCTACCACAGTCATGATGGCGGTCCCGCTCACTCCCATTTACCTCCTGGTGCAGACGGTTCGCTTGTTACTTGGCGCAGCCTACTGGCTTTAGGAATTTCTGGTGGTTTGGTTCCGTGTCCTTCGGCTTTGGTTTTACTGCTCAGCGCGATCGCGATCGGTCAAATTGGCTCTGGACTGATGCTAGTATTCGCCTTCAGTTTGGGACTAGCAGCTACTTTGACAGGGTTGGGATTGCTGCTAGTTAGCTCTAAACGACTGTTCGATCGACTACCCGCACGAGGGCGATGGGTGAAGGGATTGCCCGTAGCCAGCGCGGTACTAATTACCCTCTTAGGCTTGGGAATTAGCATTCAGGCGATATGGCAAATGCGACCGATTTAGCCGATCCCCGTGGGTTCGTCGAAAAGTTTTAGAAAGCTTTAAGGCTTTAACGACTTTATATCCCTCTAGAGGGGATTGTATTTCCCCCTAAGTAGAGTATCTACTGAAAGAAAGTTGAAATCTGTCTCCAGCCAGTCAAGTCGCCATCTACTCAACTTTTAGGAGTTTTGGTTTTAGTTATGAACGTCACTATGTTGCCTTCAGAGTTATTCTCAAGCTGGTTAGAATGGACTTTTCAGCCCTATCTCGCACTACATATTCCTGATGGGTATTTAAATCCACCTGTTTGTGTAGTTACCTGGGCAATCTCTGTGGGATTAATTGCTCTAGCACTGAAGCGAGTAGAAGCAGAGTATAAAGACCGAACCGTTCCCTTAATGGGGGTTTGTGCTGCTTTTATTTTTGCGGCTCAGATGATTAATTTTCCCATTCCTGGCGGTACCTCCGGCCACTTGCTGGGCGGAACTCTGGCGGGTGCCGTACTCGGACCTTGGGCGGGATCGTTGGTAATGGTAGCAGTGTTTATCGTCCAAGGCTTCCTGTTTCAAGATGGCGGTATTAGCGTCATGGGAGCCAATATTTTTAATATGGGATTAATTGGCACGTTTGGCGGTTACTACTTATTCCAGGCCATTCGACAAGCGATCGGGCAAGACAAGTTACCAGGTATGGTTATCGGTACGGCTGTGGCTTCTTGGGTTAGCGTAGTAGTAGCTGCTGCCATCTGCGCGTTTCAACTGGCTATATCGGGAACGACACCCTTAGCGGTAGCTTTAACCGCCATGGTAGGTTGGCACGTCTTAATCGGTATCGGCGAAGCCTTGATTACTGTCGCCACCGTAGCCTATATTTGGCGCACTCGACCGGATTTGTTCTATCGTCCGCCCCGAAAACCCAGAGCTTCTACACTGCATCACCTTTCATCTCGTTAAATCAGAAGCTTTGGAAGTGTGGAGTGCGGAGTTGTCAGTTGTCAGTTGTTAATTTCCCCCATCTCCCCATCTCCCCATCTCCCCATCTCCCCATCTCCCTCTCTCTCTTATGAACAACAACTCTTCTCGTACCCGCAACCGGATATTTTTCCTGACTGGCTTAGGTATTGCCCTGCTAATAGCTGTATTTTTGTCTCCTCTAGCTAGCCAAAATCCAGATGGATTAGACCGGGTTGCCCAAGATTTAAAATTCGATAGCAAGGCGGTTGAAGAACAACCTGCCCAAAAATTGCCGTTCTACGCCATCTTCGATGAGTATGCCCTTAGAGGCGTACCGGAGTCTGTAGCTACTCCTTTAGCTGGTTTAGTCGGCACTCTAGCTACCTTTGGTTTAGCTTGGGGAATTGGGAAGTTAGTAGTTCGCAAGTCCCCTGAGAGCGATGATGCCTCTCAATTGGAATAACTGTAGGTTGGGTTGAGCGAAGCGAAACCCAACGAACCCAACCGCAATGCCTCATTTTGGCCGTATCGATCCGGTAGGGTGCGTTAGAGGGCGATCGCTTTGGCTTTCTTAAAACGCATTATTTTAGGTCTGTCACAAGCCGACCTCACCCCCAGCCCCTCTCCTTGTAGGCTACCGTGTATACACATCTTTAGTTTTGATGCCTACACCCTCGCAGATCCCCCCTAGCCCCCCTTCAAAAGGGGGGAACCCGATCTCTTCGTCCCTCTGCTTGGTGCAAGCTGCACGGCGTAAGTCCTGCGGACGACCTGACGGTACGCGAAGCGTCTCCGCTAGGAGATGGGAACCTCGCCGCGACTTGCATCCGCTGCTTGGTGCGCTTGTATGCGGAGGTTCCCTCCGCACAGCGCATCCGCTTTTTAAGGGAAATTTAGGGGGATCGATAAGGCTGAACTTCAAACTGATAACTTATGTATACACGGTAGCCTGCGAGGAGAGGGAAGAACGGCAGGGGAAACAAGAAATATTACAACTAACTTCAATCCTATGCTGCTACTACATATTGGTGGGGTTCGCCTAGATGTTGACAGCCACAAGCAAACTTCTTGGCACGATCTGACTCCTCAAATTCGGATCTCGTGCGTGCTATTAATGGTACTGGCGATCGCTCTTACCCCTAACGGCCGTTGGTGGACTTGGGCAATTTATGGAGTCGGTATTCTAGGAGTTTTGCTGGCCAGTCGAGTAACTTTTTCGGTGCTGCTGAAGCGATTTGCCGTCGAGCTATCTTTTGTCGGGGTTATCTTACTGGGTACGTTGTTCCGCGATGGGGGAGAAGTTCTGTGGCAGTGGGGTTGGCTGAGAATTACCACTACGGGTTTAACAGTTTTAGGCAGCGTTACCCTAAAAGCAGGATTGTCGCTATTGCTGCTAAATTTGCTAGTTCTCACCACTCCAATTCCGGTGCTGCTTCAAGCACTAGGTGCGCTGCGAGTTCCTCCCTTGCTGGTGGCAATTCTGGCCTCGATGTATCGCTACATCGGGGTGTTGATCGAGGAATTCAACTCGATGCAACGAGCCGCAGTTTCTCGCAACTTGATGAGTAACAGGCGCTGGCATCGGTTGGTAATTGGCAATGCGATCGGAGCTTTATTTATCCGCACCTACGAACGAGGAGAACGGGTGCATTATGCCATGCTCTCGCGCGGCTACGATGGTTTACCGCACCTCAGAAAGATGCCCAAAAATCAACGAAGAGATATTTTGGCATTAACCTCGACAGCGCTTTTGGCTTTGTTAGGGCAAGCTGTTTACTTAAAATAGTAGTCGCTATTCTTTACTTATTACTTATCACTTATTACTTATACCTCCATGCACCACAATCCCATTTCTATTGAAAATCTTAGCTATATCTATCCAGATGGAACTCAAGCGCTGAAGGGAATAGATTTACATATTAAAGCGACCGAACGAGTGGCGCTAGTAGGCGCTAATGGTTCTGGAAAATCAACTTTGCTCCAGCACCTCAACGGGATTCTGCTACCCCAGGAAGGACAGGTAGTGGTAGGAGAGTACCAGATGGCACCTAAGAATCTGCGTAACATCCGGAACTTTGTGGGTTTAGTATTTCAGAATCCTGACGACCAAATATTTATGCCTACCGTTTGGGAAGATATTGCTTTCGGACCGATGAATCAGGGATTGCAGGGGAAGGAATTAGACGATCGCTGTACTCTCTCGATGCACGCTGTCGGGCTAGATCCCGAACGCTACGCTCAAAGAAACGCTCAAAACCTATCTGGGGGCGAAAAAAAGCGAGTGGCTATAGCTGGGGTACTGGCCATGCAACCGCAAGTTTTGGTGTTCGACGAACCTTCGGCTCAACTCGATCCACGATCGCGCCGCCAGTTAATCTACTTATTACAAAGCCTGCCGTTAACGCAATTAATTGCCACTCACGACTTAGATTTGGCTTTAGAGTTGTGCGATCGCACCATCGTTCTGAGCGAGGGCAAAGTTGTAGGCGACGGGGCGACAGAACAAATATTAGGCGATCGCGATTTTTTAGAACGGCATCACTTAGAATCACCACTCAGTTACAGCCGTCCTTACTGCTTGTTAGAAGACGTACAGGCGATCGATTCTGTTACTCAAAATGGCAACGGAAAAATGGTAGGTTTGGGCGTGAAGGCGATCGAAATTTGAGGCGATTTGAGCGATCGATCGTAAAGCCTGAATCGAAATAAATTGCTAGTCTCCAGAGCAAGACGGCCTATAATCGTCCCTCAGTTATAGCCATCTCTAGTTTTTATTGAAGGATGCACTGGCGATCGATTTGTTAGATCGAACAAAAGCAGTTCTCGATTTTACCCAGAATTTTTCGGGTGTAGGCGAGTTTTAATCTGAAGTTAAAGCCTAGCACCACAGTAATAAAATCTAAGAATTTGTAGGTGACGATTAACCAGCATCTGCACAAATTGCATTGATTAGATTAAACTATGAGTGGGCGTTGTAAACCATCAAAAAATAGGAGGTAATATGAAGTTAGAAGTTAATAGCTCTAATGATAGAGCTAAAGTCATCGAGCCAATTTTCGATTCTCAAGATATATATCTAGATAAGGCCGTTTTAAATTACTTGGAAGAACAGGGAAAGTTAATCAGTCTCGATCGAATGAAGTTTGGTATTGTCTTGGACAAGCGATGGTGGGAAATTTCAGATGAAATTCCCACCACCAGAACATCTGGAGCGATAGCATCTGTTATTTTTTCTGTTGGTGGTTCTTGTCGATCGAATGAGTCCGGTACTGCAATAATCTGTACGCTGGCATAAATTACGCCTACCCTCTGAGCTTGCCTAAGTTACTGTAGGGCAAGGTGTAGGTATGAGTTCTCCAAAAGAGGAACATAACGTATGACATTAGCTGAATTGCTTCCTGCCGCACGACGGCTTTCTCCCACAGAGAAACTCAAGCTCATCCGAATACTGGCTGAGGATTTGGAGATGGCTGAGGATATTTCACCGTTAGAACCTTTTAAAACCTATGATTTGCCGACTCCATACGATTGCTTTGGGGCAGGTGCAGTTTTAATGGAAGCCCTCAAGCATTCGGATACAAATCACCAATAATGTATGCGGCTTAAATATTCAACTACTAGCCCAACCCAAAACGAGTTTGACAGCCTGCCGAGACTTCCGTTATCGCTGCATGGAGAAGATCGGAGAGTCGAAGCAGTTGGGCTAGTCGATAGCGGGGCTACGGTTAATGTTTTGCCATACGAACTCGGCCTTCAGTTAGGGGGAATTTGGGACGATCGCAAAGCCATCATTCAATTAGCAGGTAATCTTGGCGATCGTCTAGCAATGCCCTTTGCTACGATCGCTCACATCGGAGAATTTCCACCAACGGAATTAATATTTGCATGGGTGGAAAGTCAGAACGTACCATTGATTCTACGTGAGACTAACTTTTTTCTTCAATTTGATGTTTGCTTCTACCGTTCCAAATTAGAGTTTGAAGTAAAACCGAAATCATCGTAAACAGGCGGCCGCGATCTAAAATCTATTGTTGGCAGCAGTCCAAAGCATATACTCTACTAAGTTGGAGAGATCGTTATCGTTAAAATGCAGATGGCTCGATCGCACAGTGGTCTTTGTGGCTTGGCGATCGAGCGATACGTGCTAGCACGCTCCTCTAGCACCAACGCTCAGAGATTAGTAGGAAAAAGATAATTTCCGTACTTGGGGTTGGGCAAGCTGTATGTAGTTAGGTGCACCAAGGGGAAATTGAGGATAGAAACATGACATCAAAGGTGTTGAACTACCGCTATCGGGTGATTCAAGAACTGGGCGAAGGTGGGTTTGGCAGTACGTTTTTGGCAGAAGATACCCAAATGCCGTCGGGACGCAGATGCGTGATCAAGCAACTCAAGCCCGTGACTTACAATCCTCAAATTCAACAGCTAGTGCAGCAGCGGTTCCAGCGGGAAGCTGCGATCTTAGAAGATTTAGGTCGTCACAGCCAGATTCCTACTTTATATGCCTACTTTCAAGAAGACGAGCAGTTTTACTTAGTTCAAGAGTGGGTAGAAGGGAAAACTTTAAGCACAAAAGTAGACCGAGAAGGACGACTGAGCGAAAGTGCGGTCAGAGATATCTTGAAGAATATCTTGCCAGTCCTGAACTTCGTCCACAGCAAGCGGATCGTGCATCGAGATATCAAACCCGATAACATTATTCTTCGAGATGTCGATAACAAGCCAGTTTTAATCGACTTTGGGGCAGTCAGGGAAACCATGGGAACCGTGATGACTTCTCAAGGCGGTGCCGCTAGTTCGATCGTCATCGGTACGCCCGGATTTATGCCCGCAGAACAAGCCGCTGGCAGACCAGTTTACGGAAGCGATTTATATAGTATCGGGCTGACAGCCATTTATTTATTGACGGGCAAGATGCCCCAAGAATTGGAAACCGACCACCGCACGGGCGAAATTATGTGGCATCAGGAGGCGTTGACCGTTAGCCCTTCGCTGGCAGCAGTATTAGATAAAGCGATCGAACCCAATGCTCGCGATCGCTATGAGAGCGCCAAACAAATGCTCGATGCCTTGCAACCCTCTTCTGGCAGCGTACCTTCGTCGCCACCGCAATTTGTCCCGCCCACAGTTCCCAACCAGCCCCAAAACGTTGCCCCACCCACAGAGATTCCTCCGGCTGCCAATCCGTACCAACAGCCTGCCTACGGGGAGCAAAACCCATATCAGCAGGGATCTTATCAATCTTCTACCCCTTACCAGCAGCCTGCCAATCCCTACCAAACACCTCCATATCAGGGGCAAAATCCCTATCAGCAGCAGCCATCCTACCAATCTGGGGGGTTTTCTTCCGGTCCGGTAGGTGGTGGGGGTACGTTTAATACATCCGTCCCCGTACCTCACGAAATACAGGGTTGGAACTGGGGAGCTTTTTTAGCACCGCAATTCTGGCCTTTCTCTAACCGAGTGTGGATCGGTTTATTAGCTTGGGTTCCCCTAGTTAATATGGTCATGCCCTTTATTTTGGGAGCCAAAGGTAATGCCTGGGGTTGGAGAAGTCGGCAATGGCAAAGCCTGCCAGATTTTAAAGCACATCAAAAAACTTGGACGATCGCGGGTTTGTTTTTGTGTATACCACTGTTTGTATTCAATACCTATGTGAATACCAAGGTTTTAGAGGCGCTTGGTGCCGATAGTAGCTCTAGCAGCGAGCAATCGATTAATTCTTCTCCCAGCGTCGAACCCGAACCCAGCAACTCCCCAGTTACCTCTTCTTCCCCTGATACAACTGAGCCTGTCAATAACTCTAATAGCGATACTACTAATTGGTACGCTTATTCGTCTCAAAGCGGTAACTATAATGCTAGGTTTCCCGCCCAACCGACAGAACAAAAACAAAATGCTGACTCGGCAGAGTTTATCTTAGTAGGCTACAGCGATAATACCAACAAACGATTTTACGGCACGGCTGAAAGTGAAGTTACATTGCCATCTGGAGCGACTTTTGACGTGCAAAAAGGGTTAGATGGGGCCAGGGATAGCGCAGCTAAAAGCACTAACGCCACTGTCATCAGCGAACAACAGATTACCCAAAATGGGTATCCAGGCAGAGAGGTGACGATGAGGGGACAGAACAATCTAGGTATTATCCAGCGGATGATTGTCGATCCCGACGGACCGACTTTGTATCAAGCGATCGTCGTGGCTGAAGATGGCAATCTCACTTTTCCCGAAGCTAGGGCTTTTTTGGATTCTTTAACCATTGATTAATAATGTCTGCGGTTTGGTTTAGCCGATCGAATTTGGTGGCGATCGTAGATATTGTAGGTGGGGTTTTGTTCTTCAACCCCACATCAACAAATGGCTATATGTATAGCGATCCTAAATGAGTTGTGAGATTTCCTGCTCCCCTCTCCCAACTCCCCCCTTACCAAGGGGGGACACAGGGGGTGAGGGCTGGAAAGTGAATCATTTAGACTGGCTATATATGCTTTGCCCCTACCAATTTTGTTAACCTTCTCGCTTGCTATCGAGCGGCAGAAACTCCTCTAAAGCCTCGCTCACTTGCACCTTAATCGTGGGCACTGGCAGGGCTTCCGGTTGAGCTATCGGCGCGATCCACTGTTGTAATTGATTGAGCGGATAACTGCCGCCGCACCACAGCAGCAAATCTCCAGAGCGCAGTTCTACCCGACCGTCGGGAAAGCGGATGAACTTACCTTCGCGGCGAATGGCTTGAACTTGCACGCCGTACTGTCGCCTCAGATGCAACTCTTGCAAAGTTTTCCCCACTGCTGGAGAACCATCCGGAATTACCAACCACTGACAGGGCGTAGTGCTACCTGGAACTGCAACCGCTCCTTTGGCCAGTTCGTCAAAAGCGGCTTGCTCTTCTGGTTGACCGACAAGTAAAAAGCGATCGCCTGCCTCTAAAATCGTTTGGGGAGCAGGATAATCTAGCTGTTCGCCCTCAGCGCGGCGCACTGCTACCAAACTCACGCCCGTCAACCAGCGAATATTAGCTTCTTCAATTGTCATGCCCACTAAGGGAGATTTTTCTGGCAGGGTGTACCACTTGCTGCTCATCTCTTGAGCCGCTAATTGCAAGCTGCGAGTAATTTCTGAGGCTGAGGCGGTAGGGCGTAGATCGAGATAGTGAGAACTGCGAATTTGCTGCACTTCCCCTTGAATTACCGATACTGGCATCCCATAAACGCTCCACAAATGGGTGGCCATTTCCAAGCTGACTTCAAATTCTGGCTGAACTACTTCTCTAGCTCCCAATTGGTAAAGCAGTTCGATATCTCGTTCGCTGTTGGCACGGATGACGACATCGAGGGCTGGGGCTAACTCTAAGGCCCGCTTTAAAGCCAGTCTGGTACTCATCGCATCCGGCAGGGCAATGACCATCGACTTGGCGCGATCGAGATTTGCTTTTTCTAAAACGTGCAAGCTAGCGGCATTGCCGTAAATATAAGGCACGCCCGCATCGCGCAACTTTTGAATTATCGCTTCCGATTGGTCGATGACCAACATCGGCAAGTTATGGTCTTCTAGCAGTTTTACCAAATTTCGACCGACTCGCCCGTAGCCGCAGACGACGACATGACCGGACAAACTCGGCTGAACTGCGACTTCTTGAGGCAGTTCTGTCGGATCGAAATAGTGTTTCAAGCAAGGTACTCTTTCGATCCAGTTCAATAATTGCGGTGCTAGTTGCAGCACGAAGGGAGTCACTACCAAGGTAACGGCGGTCGTCCCTAAAATTAACAGGTAAACTCGGCGCGAAACCAACCCCAAATTTCTCCCCTCGCTCGCCAGAACGAACGAAAATTCACCGATTTGAGCTAGTCCCAAGCCAGCAATGATGGCAGTTTTCCAAGGATAGCGAAACAGGCGGACTATAGGGGCGACAATTACAAACTTGCCCAGCAATACTAAAGCTACCAGCCCTAATATCAGTTCGAGATTGTTCCACAGGAAAACCGGATCGATCAAGATCCCCACGGCGGCAAAGAATAGAGCGGCAAATACATCTCGTAACGGCTCTACATAAGTCAGAGTTTGATCGGCATATTCGACTTCCGAAATCATCAATCCGGCGACAAATGCCCCCATTTCGATCGACAGTCCTAAATGCTCGGTCAATAGGGCGATCCCCAAACACAAGGTGACGACACCGAGTAAAAATAGCTCTCGACTCTCGGTTTTAGCCAGCAAGCGCAGCAGGGGCGGAATCAGCCAAATCCCTGCCGCTACAGCCCCAGCAGCGAATAAACCGATTTTCAATAGCGACTGACCTAAAGCCAGGCCGATGACTTCGGCTGGTTGGTTCAGGGCTGGCAAAACTGCCAACATTAAGCCCAGAGCCAGATCTTGCACTACCAAAATCCCCAGCATCACCTGCCCGTGGGGAGTGCTGGTTTCGTTGCGCTCCATCAAGCACTTCAGCACCACCGCTGTCGAGGACAAGGACAAAATCGCCCCTAAAAACACTCCCTTAGCTGGTAAAGTTTCCCAAGCCCCTGTCAGCCAGCAAACCGCCACTGTCACGCCTATAGTCAGGAGGATTTGCAGGCCGCCACCACCTAAAGCGATCGCTCGGACTTTTTTAAGCTCGGCAAAAGAAAACTCGACCCCCAGAGCAAACAACAAAAACGCAGCACCAAATTGGGCTAAAGTCTCGATTTGCAACAATTCTTTAACTAGCCCCAGTCCCGTCGGACCGACCACCATTCCACCCAAAATGTAGCCCAGTAAAGCTGGCTGGCGGCATAACCCAGCCAAAACTCCGCCGACAGCCGCCGCTGCCAGAACTGCTACCAAATCAACGATCAGTCGAAAATCTTCTAGCACCGATTGCTTGCCATAAAAAATTATTAAGCTCTATTAACTTTAAGCATACTAAACCTGAAGCTCAAAGCGAAGGAGGCCGAATCCTGATGACAAACCTTTTTCCGGTAATGAAGCAAAAACATACTCCTGATAACAAATCCGGTTTCCAAAACCGTCTTGACCTCGCCCCGACTCCGGCTCCCCTCTCCCACCCCCCTGCTTGGTACAAGCTGCTCGGCGAGGTTTCCTCGCCACGACTTGCATCCGCTGCTTGGTGCGCTTGTATGCGGAGGGAACCTCCGCACAGCGCATCCGCTTTTTAAGGGGAGGCAGGGGGAATGCGCAAAGCGCACGCTGCGGGAACGGAGAGGGGTTGGGGGTGAGGGCAGCAATGGATGGTATGAGAACCGGATTTGGTATGACTCCTGACTTCGTTAACGTTGGGTTTCGCTGCGCTCAACGCCAACCTACGAGGATTTTAAAAATTTCTCCAAACAACCGATGGAAACTTAATTCACACAGTGGTAGTCTATCGAGAGCATAAAAGTGACGATCGATAGATTGCTGATGACTAGATTTACAACTTTGCTGCCGTCTTTTCCTAAAGACGTAGCCGTGCCACGTCTCTACAAATTCGTTGGTCTGAATGTGGGCATAGCTGCCAGCGCGATCGCTTTAGCGACCCCATTAGCAGCGATGCAGGTGCAAATCAAACCTGCCAGTCCCAAGCTGGGGGATACCCTCTCGGTGGTGGTGCGATCGGATAATCCAGGAAGCAGTGCAGCACCGACGGTAAGATTTAAAGATAAAACCTACTCCACGTTTCCCATTGGCAACAATCGGTTTCGAGCGCTGCTGCCTACCACTCCCCTAGATAGTCCTGGAACTTGGCAAATTCAAGTATCTGGCGAAGGTAAATCGGAAAAACTAACTGTCAAAGTTAGCAATCGGCGTTTTCCCATCCAAAGGATTAATTTACCACCGGGCAAAAGCCGAAATGCCACTGAAACCGAACGCCAACAAGTGAGAGCATTTAAAGCTTTAGTCACTCCCCAAAAATATTGGAGTGGGTCCTTTATTGCTCCGAATAAAGGTCGCAGGAGTACGGGTTTTGGCGTTCGTCGCTACTACAACGGCAAATTTGCCAAAGATTATTACCATCGCGGCGTAGACTACGCTGGTGGGTTCGGTTCGCTAGTAGTAGCCCCCGCTGCTGGGCGCGTGGCTTTAGTCGGGAGGGAATCGGAAGGCTTCCGCGTCCACGGCAATGTCGTCGGAGTCGATCACGGCCAAGGTGTAGTCAGTATCTTTATGCACCTGAGCAAGATTAAAGTCAAAGAAGGAGATTTGGTGAAACCAGGTCAAGCGATCGGCGCGATCGGTTCCACTGGCGCTTCTACCGGCCCTCATTTACACTGGGGATTGTACGTCCAGGGAGAGTCGATCGACCCTGCATCTTGGCTCTCTGCCGGATGGGAATGAAATAAGAAGTTCAGGAGTTCAGGAGTTCAGGAGTTCAGAAGTTCAGAATGTCAATTGTCAGTAGTCAGTAGTTAATTTTCTCCTCTGCTCCCCTGCTCCCTATCTCCCCATCTCCCTATCTCCCCATCTCCCCATCTCCCCTGCTCCCTATCTCCCCATCTCCCTATCTCCCCATCTCCCCATCTCCCCATCTCCCCTGCTCCCTATCTCCCCATCTCCCCATCTCCCCATCTCCCCATCTCCCCATCTCCTCCCGCTCCCTTAAAACCCTAAAGTCTGTTAAACTCTTATAATTATCAGCGGACTATTTCCTATCAGAACAAGTATATAGATGTCATGAGTATTGAAAAAATTGTCGAACAAGCTCTGCGCGATGGTTATCTAACGCCAGCCATGGAAGCTGAAGTGGCAAGAATCTGCGATAACGCCTCCGAGCTTTCGATCGATGAATACATGGCGATGGATCGCCTGATGGCAGCGCTGCTGACTGGTGAAGTGGTGACAGTCGCTCGCAAGCAATTTATTAATGTCATGGAAGAATTGGTACTGACAGAAGCGATCGCCAGAGTAGCCGAAATTCAAGCTACCAGCGATCGGATCATGGATGTAGGCGATATTGCTGCTTATGCCCTCAACCGCTTGCCCCCTCTTTATGCCACTACAGAAGAGGGAGGGATCTATCAGCGCCAACGAGCGAAAGAGGAACTGCAAGAGTTAATCGCCCAACAAGTATCGGAAGCGATCGGCCGCAACTTAGATCGTCCCGACTTCTTCCCAGAACGGCAAGTAATTGGCAAGAGTTCCGGCAAGGATCTGCTCAAGAACGTGAGCAATTTGCTGGAGCAATACGCCCCTAATTTCGAGCATCAATCGTAGTAGGGGTTGTTTGGTTATTTGAGGTAGAGCCGCAATAGTAAAGCCAATGGCTCTACCATAATGCTTATGGCGTTTTTCGGCGGCTGAAGCGATAGATGCTTTGGCACGTCGTTTAATTTATTTAACGAACTTTGGATGCAGGATTGGGAATATTTAGTTGCCGATCCACTGCCAATGGATGAATTTCTGGCAGCTTATCTGAATCCGATCGCTACATTTGTGAAAGTTTAATGAGATAATTTCTTATTAAAATTGACGATCTGCGATCTTAGCAGACGCACCTCCATGACTATTACTATTTCTCGGCAAGCCTACGATGAAATATTACATCAAGAGACAGTAGAGCGATCGCAACATCCAGATCCCGACGATTTATTAGATGTAGCGTATCGATATCCACCATCTTTAGGACGGGGGTACACGCGAGAAATCGAACTGCGAGAAGGGTTGCAATTAACGCTCGGCAAGCTGCAATTGCACGATCGCATGATGCTGAGAACCCCAGAAGGAGAAAATTATTTAGAGTATCATTTTCATTTTTCTGGAGAGCATCAAGACAGATATCATTGTCTTGGTAGTGGACAATATGGCTTCTACGGTAGTGGCTTGTTTCCTCAAGACATTTGCGATTGTGGGGAGAAAGAACCATACCTTGAGGTTGTCATTCAAATGCAACCAGAATTACTTTATTCCTTTGCTGCCGATCGAGAAGGACAATTACCCCCAGCATTACAGCGGTGGATAAGACCTTTAGATCGCGAGCTTTACAGTCGCATGGGAACCGCAACCCCTGCGATGCAGATGGCGGCAAAACAAATCGTCCGATGTCCCTATCAAGGAATTGCCAAGCGGATGTATTTAGAAGGCAAAGTTTTAGAATTAATCGGGATGACGATCGATCTAGAAATCGAGATCGGTGATGGCGATCGCTCATCTTATCTCGATCGATCTGATGCCGTAGAAAGAATACATCATGCTAAAGAGCTTCTGTTGCAACGATTGGACGACCCCCCTTCACTGGCAATCTTGGCAAGACTTGTAGGATTAAACGAGTGTAGCCTCAAGCGAGGATTTCGAGAGATTTTTGGCACTACGGTATTCGGCTATCTGCATCACCATCGCCTGGAGCAAGCAAGACAACTGCTAGAAGCAGGCAATTGGAAAGTGGGAGAAGCTGCCAAAATTGTTGGTTACAAAGACCTTACCGCTTTTGGTAGAGCTTTTTCTCAGAAGTTTGGAATGCGGCCGCGAGACTACATGAAAAAATATTCCGCTTGAGTAGGTGCAAAGCATTCATGCGCGTCAACTTAACGATCGCAAGCTTCATCCGTCAGGGGTTGAAAACCCCTGCCTCATAGCTAAAGTCCTCTAAAGAGGACTAATACCAAATCCGCAGAGATAACCCCTTTTTGGCGCTGGCGGTTGAAACCGCAGCTATACAAACTTTCGTCCGCCTGCGCGGACTAAAAAAATAAAGGGTATTTTCAAACCGGATTTAGTATAACTGTAGTCAACCTAGTCCATTTCAATGGACTTGTGCTATTAGCCAGAAGTTGAAAACCTCTGGCGGTTGGTGCTGAAGATCGAGGTCCAGCAGCGGCTCTAGCCCTAAGTTGACACCAATGAAAGCATTGTTGCCAAGATTCGATCGCCTCTACCAAAACCTTTCTTCTGCAAAGCTTAGCCTCGATCGCGTACCGAAACTGACAAAAAAGGATACGTGCAAAAATATTCCGTTTGAGCCGAAAAGAAATTCCGTCTGAGCCGAATTACAGTGACATAAGCAACTTTTATTTCCTGTAAGCTAACTGAGATAAATTCTTAGTAACTTAACTGGTGTGGGTTGTGATATTGAATTTGTGGCAGCGATCGCTAATTTTGGTCGGTTTATTTTCCGTATTGGCAATCGAGGCGGCGCGGGCAGAACCTCCCCAAGCAGCAACCACGGTGAAAGAATGGCTGGCTCAAACTGAAGCTGCGATCGCTAGGATAACAGCCGTGAAGTTAAATCCTACTCCCCAAGGTTTGCAAGTTACCCTAGAAACAGCAGAAGGCAAAACCCTACAAGCTACCACCCGCCAAGAAGGAAATACCCTGATTGCAGAAATTCCTAATGCGGTGCTGAAACTACCCGATGGGCAAGCGTTTAGATCGGATAATCCGGCTAGCGGCATTCAAAGCGTTACGGTGACGACCTTAGAAGGAAATCGAGTACAACTAGCGATCGCGGGGATAAATGCCATTCCCACGGGTCAAATTGTTCCCGCTGCCAGTGGCTTGGTGTTGAATGCAGAATTAGTGGCGCAACAGGAAGAAGAACTTGAAGTCGTAGTGACTGGGGAGCAAGAAGAAGGCTATCGCGTCCCTAATACCAGTGTAGGGACGAGAACCGATACACCTTTGCGCGATATTCCCCAATCGATTCAGGTTGTACCGCCACAAGTGCTGCGCGATCGCAATGCCAGAAGAATCACAGACGGATTGGAAAATGTCAGCGGTGTAACCGCAATTGGGTATGGGGCTGAGTCAAGTAGAGAATATTTCACGATTCGGGGCTTCGAGTCTTATGGTGCTCTCGTCAATGGACTTCCTGACTCACAGATCGCTAATGACGGTGGCTTTGCCAATGTGGAAAGGCTAGAAGTGCTGAAGGGACCAGCCTCCGTTCTGTATGGAGACAGCGGATCGGGCGGTATTGGTGGAACGATTAACTTTGTCACGAAAAAACCATTACGCGATCCGTTTTACGAAATCAGCGCGACGATTGGTAGTTTTAATGACTATCAGGGAGCGATCGATTTCTCTGGGCCGTTGAACGATTCAAAAACCTCTCTCTACCGCCTGAATGCGCTTTATCGAAACGTTGAGACTTTTGTTGACTTTAACTCAGCGACACAGCTTTCTATTGCCCCCAGTTTCAGCTTTAGCTTGGGGAAAAATACAGATCTAATTATAGAAGGTGATTACAACAGAGTGGCACGAGAGGGAAACCAACCTGATGGAGTTCCAGCCATAGGCTCTGTGTTACCGAACCCGAATGGAAAAGTACGCCGCAGTTTGAGCTTGAGTGGACCACAACCAGCCGACACCATAATCACTGGCAGAGTGGGATATGCTTTGGAACATCGATTTAATGACGACTGGAAGTTACGTAATGCCTTTCGTTATACCTTTTACGACAATAGCGAACAGTTTGAGATTTATCCCACTGGGCTGGCTGAAGATAATCGAACTCTAAATCGAGAAGGTTTTTTTTCATCTGGCTCACCTTCCAAAACTTACTTTCTTGATACCAACTTACTGGGTAAATTCAGCACTGGCTCAATCGAGCATCAAATCTTATTCGGCTTTAGTTTGAATCGAAATACTAGCGACGGTTCTTCTGAATCTGTGCCTGCGGCCCCGTTAGACATCTTTAATCCAGTCTACGACCAAACTGTTTTTCCTACTGGTGTTTCAACCTTTGACAGTTCAACCACTAGAGATACGCTTGGTATTTATATCCAAGACCAGATCGCGCTTGCCCAAAACTTGAAGCTTCTAATAGGTGGACGAGTCGATATATTTGAGGAACGCACAACAGATCGACTGGCAAACACAGAAACGAGCCAATCGGACACCGCATTCAGCCCACGGGTGGGGATTGTTTATCAACCGATTCCAGCGATTTCTCTGTATGTTAGTTATTCTAAGGCTTTTACCCCAACTATTGGTATATCCGCTAGCGGAGAGTCATTCCAACCAGGACGGGGGACGCAGTATGAAGTCGGTATTAAGGCTGACTTAACCAGCAGACTTTCTACTACCCTTGCCTTCTACGATTTGACCCGCACCAATGTGACGACGAACGATCCAGATAATCTTGGCTTTTCGGTTCAAACTGGAGAACAAAGAAGCCGAGGGATTGAATTAGATATCAGTGGCGAAATTTTACCGGGATGGAATATTATTGCAGGCTATGCTTACAACGATGCCAGAGTCACAAAAGATAATGATATTCCTGTCGGCAATCGATTATTTTCTGCTCCCGAACACTCCTTTAATCTATGGACAACCTACAGAATTCAACAAGGCGATCTGCGAGGGCTAGGGTTTGGTTTAGGCTTCTACTATGTTGGTGAAGTAGCCGCAGATTTAGCTAATACTGTAGAGCTACCTAGTTTTTTCCGCACAGATGTAGCCATTTTTTATGAACGCGATCGATTCCGTGCTGCTCTAAATTTCCGTAATCTTTTTGATGTAGAGTATTACACATCGGCTGCTGGGTCTGGAACGTTTGTGAATCCAGGCAGCCCTTTCACCGTCCAAGGGACGATTTCATGGAAGTTTTAGAGTGTGTTAGATGTTCACAAGTATTTATTTGCGTCGCCTCACTCGTTTGATGCTTTTGAATATCTTAGCAGTAATACTGGTTTCGGCTTGTTCCACAACTCATGATATCAGTATTACTAGCTATAAACAGCCTGTTGAAAATTGCCGAACCGTGCAACATGAAATGGGTAGAATCTGCATTCCTCGTAATCCTGAAAGGGTAGTGACCCTTGATAGTTTTGAAAATACTTGGGCATTAGGTATCCGTCCTATTGCATCAACTTATTATTTCAATAAGGGTTTGTCGCTGCCCCAATATCTTCAAGGTAAATTAGAGCAAGTAGAATCTGTTGGAGATTATAGTAGCCCGAATATAGAAAAAATCTTGAGACTTAAACCAGACCTAATTATTTGTGGTTCTGAGTTTAAAGGTATTTACAAACAATTGTCTTATATTGCGCCTACGATCGTACTCAACAGACCTTTTCCTTTACCCTCTTGGGGAGATATGTTAGAGGAACTCGCTCAAGTATTGGGAAAAGAAGAGGTTCATAAACAGTTGATGGATCGATATTGGCAACGAGTCGAAAAACTTCAACAGGCTTTGGGCAAAAGCCGCGAAACAATGGAGGTATCGATTGCCAATACAGCATCAGAATACGGCATTTGGTCTTACGGAGACAAGCATTTTTCTGGATCGGTCTTGAAGGATATTGGTCTGCAACGTCCCAAATTTCAGCGAGGGGATTTCTTTTATATCGAAAATATATCGAAGGAAAAAATATCTGATATTGATGGGGATGTTCTTTTCTTTGTGGCTTCAGAAAGCAAAGACGATCGGAAGACATTAGAGAAGCTCAAACAAAGTCCTTTATGGTTACAACTCAAAGTTTTTCAACAAAATAAAATTTATTTTGTTGGCGAACATTGGCATCAGAACGATATTTTTGCGATTAATGCCATCCTTGACGATTTGGAAAAATATCTTGTTAACACGCCACAAACTTAGAACTCAATCCATCTTCTGGTCTTGTCTACAAACACAAAAAAGGATTTTTGATGACATCAGATGAAGAGGAAGCCAGCCTATAAGAAATTACCTCTTTATGGCGATCGCTATTTTGAACTCTCAAATGAGTCTTGTCCCGAACCATACTTCCAAGCTTCGAGCGATCGCTCTACCCCTGCGCCTCTAGCCAAGCTTCCAAATCCGCCAATGTGGTGAAATCGAGTAAGGCTTCCCCTAAGACTTCGAGTTGTTCAACCGATAAGGACGAGAAGCGATCGACGATCGCTTCATTCAAGGCTCCCACCTTTTTGGTCAGTTGGCGGAGGATCAGCGATCGTTGACGTTGCAGAGCCAATTCCCGTCCTTCTTCTCGTCCTTCTTCTCGTCCTTCTTCTCGTCCTTCTTGCTTAGCTTCCCGAATCGCTCGTGGTTCTTGGGTTAAATCTATGCCCAACATCGCTTTAATCTCCGACCGATTTAAATTTGTGAGCTTGTAAACCAGAATTGAAGTCACAATATCTATTATGTCCTGTTTCTGGGCGGGTGTTAATCGCTCCTGCTCTGTTCGTGCAATCAAGGCTCTCGCAGCTTCTGGGGCTTCAGCCTCGTCCACAATGGTTAAGACGATCGCCCCAACTGTGACGGGTAGAGAATTCACCTCCCCTAATTCATCCAAATACACGCGATGCACTTGCTCACCATTGAGAAACGTGCGGTGAGGATACAGGTCGCTTTGTTCCACACTGCGTGATGGATAAATAATCGCGGCTTGCCAATCACTAAAACGGTCTCGATGGCGGTAGAAATATAACGTCGATTCCGCTAGCAGTCTTTCGTAAAGCCGTTCATCCTTCTGCATTTGAATCTCGCAAAAGTAGACTGCGCCCATCTGATTTTCTGGTGGCAGAAACACCCCATCAATTTCAAACTTTGGTTCTTTGACTGCAACTGAGTCAAAGCGATAGTCAGAGGCATTTTCAGGTTTAGTCTCAATCAAGTCAAACAAGAGTTCAGAGGATTGTTGAAACAGTTTATAAAAGAGCGGGTCGCGGCGCATTGGAGCAGGCGAGAAACAATACGATCGAGTGTACTCTAGCTGGATGACCTGGAAAAATACCTCGTCAATCAGAAGGGAGTGGGGAGTAGGAAGTAGATGGGTGGATGGGTGTTCGCGAAGCGTTAGAGGTAAAGCGATGAAGGGAGGGGGCGATCGCCAAAATCCCTGCCAGATCGAGGTCTGGCTAATCCGGTAGTTGGTTCGGGTCAATGCCTTGCGATCGCAAATACGCTTCCAACCGTTCTCGTTGGCGTTGCTCCTGCTCTGCCCGTGCTTGCTGCTGTTCTGCCCGTTCCTCTGCTGTCAGATAGCGATCGCCCCCTTGGTTAAACCAGGCTAACTGCTCCTGCAACTCGTTGTCTGACATCACCTGAGCGCGCCCGATGCCCAGCCCCACTTCGGGCATCCAGTACGGCTCTCCAACTTGCAACTGGTATTCCCCACCCACCAGCTTGTAGGCTTCAAACGCTTGATGCTTCTTGTTGCGCTTCTGCCCCCAGAGTTCTGGATTGTACACCAGGTAGTACAGCACTCCCAACTTGGCATAGATACCCATCTTATCGTCGTACTCACCCCTGAGCGTTTGAGATACCATCTCCAAGACGAGAATGGGCACCACCCCGGCTTCTTCCCACACCGCATAACTGAGGCGCGATTTGCCCCCCTTGCGCCGCTCCACACCGATGCTCAAAAAGGCATCGGGCACCACAGGAATAGTGGGGTCTTCCCCAGTGGTGTGGTAGACCGCCATATCCACGCCAAAGTACCAGTCCATCCGCTCGGCCCAAATGCTTTTGAGTAGAAATAGCAAGACATTGGGCAGCAGATTCTGGTCTTCATTATCCACGGGGGTCTCATCCGAGCAGGGCAAGTCGGCAGTGCTGGGTAAGAATTGGGACAGGGGCTGAGAAACCACGGTGCCGACTGCCAGAAACTACTCTTTGAGTATAGGCGATCGCCTATACCAACTCACCGCAATCCACTTTTAGTAATCTAAGTTTCCCTGCTGACACGCGCGATCGCATTTCGGAATCGTTCGGCGACCCTTGCGGTATGCGGTATCTGCAAAGCAGCGCGCGCTCTCGCCTTGGAACAGCGATCGCACGATAATCAGAACTAAATTTGTTCTGGCTAACATGAGCGAATTGAACGTGGAGTGATACTCTTGCCTCTAGCAGAGAATCATCAATAAGTCCCTGTGGTATCAGGAAATGAAACCAGGATGCTCTAGATTTAGATCTGCATTAAACTTAATTCATCAAAATTGTCAAATTGGCTCCGATTTTGACTTCAAACTCGGAGTGGTATATTTGTTGGCGATCGTCCTAGTTCACCTGCTGGACGCGCACAATCGAAGCGTAAGACCTCACGCTTTGGCTCGGTGGTAAGGGGGAATCTTTGTAATATGGGTGTATTATGACAACGGAGGAGATTGCCCCTGAATTCGTTCGGTTATCACGCTTTTAGGCCTCTAGCAGTTACCGACTGGATGAGCCATTATAGTAATACACGAGTACTAGGGCTAGCAAACGCTGTCAGCCACCTCTGGCTCGACAGCTAAATTGACTGCAACATTTAGAGGTGAACTTTTTCCTCTTTACATCAGTCTAAATATGTCATAAGCTAGAATTAAACAAACTCATATCGACTTCGGATTTCTGGTCTCTCAGTTACGAGCAACAAACTCTCAGGTGAAAAATCAGCCATCTAGCCATGACACCACCATCGAGGTAGAAAATTTCCTCCAAAAACTGCTCTAGTGAGGGATGAAATATTCAGGATGAACAGTTTATAATTTCATCCTTTCGGATGGTATGCGTGCTTTAGACAGCCAGCAACGGCTACAGCGTCAACCGTTTAGCCTTCATCTTCGAGCAGTTTACCCCTGCATTTTCTCAGTCGCTTGTTTACGGAGGCACCACTCTCATGCCTAATGCAAAAACCCCAAAGAAAACAACTAAGCCAATGTTTACGGCTGATATGGTTCGTACTTATCTGCATGAGATCGGTCGCGTGCCATTATTGACGCACGAGCAAGAAATCGTTTACGGCAAGCAAGTACAACAAATGATGGCGCTCTGCGAGCAAAAAGAAGCTCTAGCAGAAAAACTCCAGCGCGAACCGACTTCTTCTGAGTGGGCAAAAGACGCTCATCTTGAAGAACCCGAACTGAACCGGATTATGCAGTTAGGGCAGTACGGCAAGCGCAAGATGATCGAAGCTAACTTGCGTTTGGTGGTAGCCATAGCCAAAAAGTACCAGAAGCGCAATATGGAATTCCTCGATCTGATCCAGGAAGGCACTTTGGGCTTAGAACGAGGAGTAGAAAAGTTCGATCCCACGCGAGGTTACAAGTTTTCTACCTATGCTTATTGGTGGATTCGCCAAGCGATTACGCGAGCTATAGCCCAGCAAGCACGAGCCATCCGCTTGCCCATCCACATTACCGAAAAGCTCAATAAGATCAAGAAGACGCAACGGGAACTCTCGCAGCGATTGGGTCGCCATGCTACCCCAACCGAGATCGCCCAAGCGTTGGAACTGGAACCAGCCCAGATCAGAGAATACTTGAATATTGCCCGTCAGCCCATCTCTTTAGACGTGCGGGTGGGAGATAACCAAGACACCGAACTTTCCGATCTGTTGGAAGATCGCGCTCCTTCACCAGAGCATTACACCACCCAAGAGGCTCTGCGGCAAGATCTAGAAAACTTACTAGCAGAACTCACCCCCCAACAGCGAGAAGTAATTAGTTTGCGCTTCGGCTTGGAAGATGGCAACGAACTATCTCTGGCTAAGGTAGGCCAGCGGCTCAATCTCAGCCGCGAACGAGTCAGACAGCTAGAACACCAAGCTTTAGCTCATCTACGCCGTCATCATGCCAACGTGCGGGAGTATGTAGCGAGCTAAAATGAATTCGGAATTCGGAGTTCGGAGTATGCGCCTAGCGCAGGCTCCGCCAACAGAGTTCGGAGTTCAAAGTTCAATCGCAATATCGCGATCGAGATGCCGCGAGCGAGACGCTCGCACTACTAATTACACGGATTCGATCGCAAACATCTAGTCGGGACGCAGCTAGCCTGCGTCCTTTTAATTTTTGGGAAATTTTTCGATAACTCCTACATTCTTCTTTTTGTAAAGTTTTGTAAACTTTTCCGGAAGGCTGATGGTTGCTAATGAAGTTACTCTTAAGCGCGTTAGCAAGGATAAGAATGTTTAAGCAACCGGAACCAAGCACCAGGGAAATTCCCTATTATTGAAGATATAAACAAAAATTAGTTTCTTAGATAATTTAGGTCTGCCCTTAGAGGGTAGAGTTGTCTGCCTTTAGTGGGTATTGGTTTTAACCAGTTTCGCTGGATATTAGGTTTAAATACTTGGGGGGAAGCCATGTTGGGAAGAAAACTCTGGAAATCTCTTTTACAAAGAAACCAAAAGCCACTAACTAGTTTATTGCTGGGTTTAGGATTGTTGGCAAGTAGCGCGGAACTCGGTATGGCTTCTGCTGTCAAACTAGCTCGATCGCCAGAACAACCATTAGTAGCCGTTCGCGCCCGCTCGTCAAATGTCCCAATTAGACGGGAAATCAAGCAAATAAAAGATGGCATTTACGTTTACGGTCAATCCTCTAAGCCGCAGCAATACGGCAAAGAGTATATGGTGTTTGAAACCAAAAATGGTAAGGCGATCGGAGCGTTTTATATCCCAGGTTCGGAGTTCAGTTGCTTTTATGGCTCGATCGATGGTAGTGGGATGGATTTAAATGTAGTAGATCCATTCGATCGTTTTACATATGCTCACTCGATCGCCTTGCGACCTAACTCCTTGCTGGCCAGCAGCAACCAGATAGGGCTTCAAGGATATCAGCGAGTTAGCCGACTCGGCAGTGGCGATCGCCGACTTCTAGCTTACTGTCGCAACAATTATCGGCAACATTTTAATTAGTCGTCCCGGAAAAACTATCAAAAGCCAGAAAGGCGCTAAGAGCATTCAAAGAATCAGAAAACATTGGATGCTCTGGCTGTGCTAGACGGAGAATTATATTTGTATTGATTCCCGGAAGATCGGCGGCGGAAATCGACTTTTTAAAGCAGGTAATACAGGACAAGGTTTTTTCTCTTGCAAGTTGTCTCCTTGATTCCAATTAAAAGTGTTCCAGCGGAAAGGACCTTTTTGAGCAGCAGACATCCACAGCAAGCGTTTGGCTCTAGTCATGGCGACGTAAAGCAGGCGAAATTCTTCGGCTGTCTTCAGGTTAGCTGCTTGTTCCCAAGCTTCAGCTACCGTCAGCAGGGGTTTACCGTGCAGATCCGCCCGAATTTGCGCTCTGGCGACTTCTGCTAAGGTAAAATCTCCCAAAAACTGGGCGGCGTTCGGCACTCTAGTAGTTCCAGGAAGGACATCTTCATGCAAGAAGGGGATGAAAACATAATCCCAGTCCAACCCTTTGGCTTTGTGCATGGTAATTACCGTTAATTGCCCGCTGCGAACGTAGCGAGATTCTAAATCTTCGGTTTCTACAGCTTCAAATCTTTCCGAACTGACAATTTCGCTCAAAGCACCTAGAATCGCACTCATGGAAGGGTTGCCCGATGTTTGTTGTATGATTCGTTCGGCTAATTTATCGGAGGTAGCGAGTTCGGTTTTGTCATACTTCAATATGACCGAGGCAATAAAAGTAATTAGTTGGTAAAGAGGTAGCTTCAGACGCGCATCGAGCAATCGGCAACAATAGCGCCGCGCTGCTAATACCGACGGCGTTGGGGGGGGATCTAAAGGACTGGGATAGAGAAATTTTTCCGGCTGGGTGGCAAGGGCGTTTAAATCTTGGGTAGCAATCAGTTTGCGCTGAACTAAGACTTCGAGCGCCGCTTTTAAGTAATCGGGGGAATGAGGCCTGTCAACGAATTGCAGCAGCGCCAAAATTTCGGCAGGAATGTGAGTATAGCGATCGCTCTGAGCCACGTCGTAAACTTCAATTTTGGGCTGACGCGATCGCAAATAGTTTAACTGTTCGGCGACAAAACTCCCTTGACGATTTTCCCTGACTAGCACGGCAGCGCGGGCTTCTGGATCGGCGGCAAATAATTCGATCGCCCTCTCTCCAATCAGTTGTACCGTATGATAAACATCTCGCGGGGTATAAATTTCTAACCCTTGTCCCACGGGTAGCGGATTGGCATCGGGTTGAGGATCGTCAGCATCCACCGGACGAATCGCCTGAAGGCTAAAAGGTTGTTCCTTGCCAGCCATCTTAGAATCGTTGACCCACTTCAGGACAAAGTTGGCCGCGTCAATGACAATTCGGGTACTGCGTCCGGCTCGATCCATCGTCGCTAGGCGGTTTTGTTGTTGGCATTGCTGGCAAAACTCCCGAAAATAAACCGGATCGGCAGGCGTAAAAGTAGAATTGATCGCTTGATTCGGATCTCCCACGCGCACGAGATTTTGGATTTTGGATTTTGGATTTTGGATTGGGTTCGCTTCTCCCCATCTCCCCATCTCCCCATCTCCCCATCTCCCCATCTCCCCATCTCCCTCCTCCGCTGCCAAAATCTCTAGCAGCTTAGTCTGAAGCGGACTCGAATCTTGAGCCTCATCTTCAAAAACGGCGAAAACTTGCTCTTGCCAGAGCTTTCTAGCGGTAGGATTATCTAATACCCTTAAAGCTGCCAGAATCATGTCGTCGTAGTCGATTAAGTTCTGACGGCGCAAATTATTCTCGTATTGCTCGTACAGGCCAGCCGCGATCGATAATATTCCATAACTATCAGCCGCAGTTTGGCTCAAGCGCCACAAATCTTGGGGCATTAGTCCAGAGCTTTTGGCTTCGTGAATGACTATACTAGCCAGGTTGGGTAACACTTCAGTTCGCAACACCGACTGTCGCCGCAGTCGTTCGGTTTCTTCCCCGTCAAACTCGTGCCCCTCCAACAGCGAGAAATATTGCTTGGGATGAGCCACGATCCACTGTTCGACGCTGGATCTCAGCAGTCGGTGGCTTTGGTTGGGCGACACTAAGGTGGCAATTTCTAAATTCAAACCCGCTAAATCTTGATGGCGACTGGCAATATTGAGAGCTAAACCGTGCAGCGTATTGACAATAAAGCCATTTTGCGGTAGAGATAATTGGCGCAAGCAGTCGCGAATTTTGGCTTTGAGGTTGCTGGCAGCCGATCGCGTGAAAGTAACGACTACCAACTGCCGACGAGAATGAAGTTGATAGCGAGCGATCGCCAAAGCTGCTGCTACCGCCATCCCAGTAGATTTGCCCGCTCCTGGAACGGCTGAAACGGCTAAATATCCCCCCTGCCAGTCAGCCATTTCTTGCTGTCCTTGGCGCAAGCCTTGACGGAGTTGCTGCATTACCTGTTGCTGCAACGCCATCGGCGATAAAGCCTCATCATCAGAGGTTGGTGTTGCTGTCAGACGATCGAAGCGGCTCAAATTAGTTTCTAAGGCATCTGACATTTTGGGTACGCAACTGAGGTGGATATTAGGCTAAAAAAGATAAAGCAGCCTTTTCCTAATGTAAAACCTCAAACCCCAATTTAGATGATTCCCAAGGAGTTTATCCAAATTAATCCTATCCGCTCACCAGCGGCGGAAATATTTATCTCTTATCGCATGGCGCACGAGTTTCGCCGCGAAGCTGAATATCGACAAGCGATGGCCGATTACTGTCAGTGGTATCAAAGCACGGCCGAACTGCACCAGCAAGAGGCAGAGAAACTTAAAGGCGACATCAATATTATGGGTTGGTTCAATCGCGGGAGAAAATAAGCCAGGAGTTCGCTTGTAGGGGCGGGTTTTGCCAGCCCTCTTCTCCCCTAACCATCAAGGCGCAATTGAACCCGCCCTGCCACACCATTAACCTCAAAGGATTTCAGGAGTTCGTAATTCGGAATTATTTTCTCGCCCTCTCGCCCTCTTCTGGTTACGACAAAACTTCTACCTCATCTGGGCGCAAGTGGGCGCGGAATTTTTTGTCAAACTTAACAACCACAGGGAAATTGGCACTGATCGCTTTACCTTGCCACTCATTAGCAAAAGAGACGATTTCTCCCTCTCGGTCTTTGATGTCAAGGGGTTGACCTCGGTGTTCGGGATGATGGTAAACAATTACAGATTCAATAATACGAACGCGATCGCCAATTTTCATAACTTTATGTGTTTCCTCTCCAACGGTATTAATACCGCTGATACCACGCCCAGATTTTGGTCAAAGACAACCTTATTATTTTTGCACAGTAGGGCCAACCCATCTTATATTTTGACTTTGAGATTTTCTATGCTAGCGGTAAGGAAACGCGGTAATGAGTCAAAACTACTGACAAATTATGGCGATCGCCTAAGTTAATTAAAGACTCCACCGCTTCCTCAAGTGCCATTTTGCCTGCCAAAATTGCTGGAGTACAGTCGCTCCCGAACTGCTCTAAGCAATTATGACTAAGGCTTTCAGAACTCAACAGTAACATCCCGTCTTCTTCGATAATTAATCTCTGGATCTGAGGGTGTAAGAGCACTGGATCGCTGATACCCAAGGCTTGAGGGATAGTGGTAGCACTCGATTCGACTTCGGCTGGATCGATCGCTGGGCTAGAGTCGGTCAGGGGTATGATTTGACGGGCATCGAGCCAATAAGCATGGCTGTCTCCCAGTCGAGCGATGTAGAGTTCAGGCGCGTTAGCAGTCCCCTTGGCAGTTCGTACTAGCTGCGGTAACTGAATTGCCATTATTAGTGTCGCCCCCAATGGGTAGCGCAATTCTGGTCGTTCCTCATTGCGGGCAGCAAGTAAGTTATTAGTAACGCGAATAATTACCTCTAACTGCTGCGCTACTACCTCCGGAGTCATAATTTGAGGCTGTTCGGCAACTTCTTTTAACAGCGCCCGTACCAGAACCTGAATCGACTTAACTGCCCATCGGCTGACCGTTGCCCCTTCAGCATTACTTCTAGTAGGAGTGCAGACGATCGAAAGGTGCTGGGAGAGAGGGAGAGAGGGGGAGAGGGGGAGAGGGGGAGAAATTCCGCTCTGCTCCTCTGTTGGGTGGGGATAGCAGCTATCTGGATGGCGAGCGCTCTTTGCTGCTACCTGCAAGCTTAAGGACGACTGTGCCGCTTGTTCGAGTAACAACAGATTGAGTTGTGGAGCTATTGCCTCTACTGTTGCTTTTTGGACCTGCATCCTTTGATAAATAGCTTGCAGTTTGTTTTTTATTGGTTCCTGGGCTGCCTGAAACCAAGATGACCAACAATTTCCCAGTTTTTGGAGGTTATGAACTCCAGATCGATCGCCTGAATCTTGATAAAGTTGCAATAGCCGCACTCGCCATCCATCCACTCGGAGATTATCCCCCAATAAGAGACTAGAAGCGACATTGAGTTCGGCTAAAGAGGGCATGAGTTGCAACATTTGCCACAGCCAGTAAACTTGACGTACTGGCGATGCCTCAGACCACGCTTCTATAATTGATGGCATGAGATGACCTTCAGGATCTAGAGGTACGTTTTTCAGCAACAGTACCCCTGGCGATCCTAAATCTTCGATCGACTCTGTGTATCCATACACTTGGGGACAATGCAGGTATCGATCGGCTAACCGCTGGTAAGGAACAATCTCATCAGATTGAGGCTCAAAGGCGGATGGAGCGATTTGAGGATTGGTATCTAGCCAAATTTGCGGGGCAAGTGCTTGATATCTATTGGCGACTAGCTTGCCAGCAGGTATTAGTTTTGCCGACAGATTGGCTGCCCACAAATGGCGATCGATCTGCGGCTCCGAACTCTTCATAAGGGGAAATGGTGGAATGGTTCCATCTAACACTATGCAATATTAAAAATGTAATGACTGAGAGGTTAATATGTGGCTTAGCCCTAGCGCCCTCTGGCTGATAGCTGGGATTATACTTTGCTCGATCGAGGCTGTCGTTCCCACTGCGTTTACTGCTTTCGTCATGGGAATCAGCGCTTTTGGGGTGGCATTAGTAGCGATCGCGCTGCCGTCGCAGGTGGGGTTACAAATTTTTCTTTGGATGCTTTTTTCCACAATTTTTGTCTTCATCAGCCATCGTTTCGTGCCCAAGCGCAAGGTTCGTGCTATTCAAGATGCTACGGAGGCTCAGACACTAACAGAAATTTTACCAGGACAGACGGGACGGGTGCTATATGAAGGCAATTCCTGGCGGGCGCGTTGTGGAGAAACGGGTTGTGCGATCGAGAGCGATCGCAAAGTTTATGTAGTCGGACGCGAAGGCACTACATTGATTGTGATGCCAGAACATCTCGATTGAGTTAAATGCTTGCACTGAGCGATGTACTGAGCGAAGTAGAAGGCGCAGCGAACGTGCCAAAAATTGCTAACTGACAGATTAATAACTAACAAAGGATTAAGCATATGGAGCCATTATTCGGTCTGGTTATAGCTATCTTCTTAGGTGGATCGGCACTTTCTGGAGTCAAGATTATCAAGCAAGGAGAAGAAGCTTTAGTTGAAACTTTAGGTAAGTATAACGGTAAAAAACTAACACCGGGATTGAATTTTATGATTCCGGTTTATCAAAGAATTGCCTATCAAGCCACCATCCGGGAGCGAGTGATGGAAGTACCGCCGCAATCTTGTATTACCCGCGATAACGTTAGCATTACCGTTGATGCGGTGGTCTATTGGCGAATAATTGATATGGAAAAAGCTTACTACAAAGTCGAAAATCTCTATTCAGCCTTACAGAATTTAATTCTCACTCAAATTCGGGCCGAAATGGGAACTTTAGATTTAGATGAAACCTTTACTGCTCGGACTAAAATTAACGAGTATCTCCTCAGAGAGTTAGATATTGCCACCGAGCCTTGGGGAATTAAAGTCACAAGGGTAGAACTTAGAGATTTGATCCCTTCTCAAGCGGTTCAAGAATCGATGGAATTGCAGATGTCAGCCGAACGGAAAAAGCGGGCAGCAATTCTCAACTCTGAAGGGGAGAGAGAAGCAGCGATTAACTCTGCTAGAGGGCAAGCAGAATCCAGGATTTTAGACGCAGAAGCGCGTCAAAAATCTGTAGTTTTAGATGCACAAGCCCAACAACAAGCACTGATCCTGAAAGCACAGGCTGAATATCGCCAACAAATCCTCAAAGCTCAAGCGATCGCTGAGTCGGCTGAAATTATTTCCCAAAAAATCAAGAGCAACCCCCAAGCCGCCCAAGCCTTAGAAGTGTTATTTGCTTTAGGCTATCTCGATATGGGATCTACCATTGGCAAGAGCGATAGCAGCAAAGTCATGTTTATCGATCCCCGCAGCATTCCCGCTACCTTAGAAGGAATTCGATCGATCGTCGGAGATATCGATCGATCGGAGCCTCAGTTTTTAGATTTAGAAGAGGAAGCGTAAAAAAGTCGTAGGGGCGCAAAGCATTGCGCCCGTACAAAAGTCAAAAATTGGAGATCGGAAAGGGAATCTGGGAGGAATTGATGACAGCTTCTGTGAAACTAGGTTTAAATTCAAGCGATCGCATTCCGCTTTTAGAAAGTGGCGATCGCCTTTCTCTGTTAGAATTCGAGCGGCGTTATACAGCCATGCCACACATCAAAAAAGCTGAATTAGTTGAAGGAGTTGTGTATGTGGCCTCACCGTTACGATTCAACAGTCATGGCAAACCTCATGGACGTTTGATTGTTTGGTTAGGAAATTATCAAATTTTTACTCCTGGAGTAGAGTTAGGCAACAATTCTACCGTTCGTCTGGATCTAGATAACGAACCGCAACCTGATGTAGTGCTGTTAATTGATGAGAGATGCGGCAGGCAAGCACGTATTAGTGAAGACGACTACGTGGAAGGCGCACCCGAATTAGTGGCAGAAGTGGCGGCTAGCAGTGCAGCAAATGACTTGCACGATAAAAAGAAAGCTTATCGTCGCAATGGAGTTAGAGAATATATTGTTTGGCAAACATTGGATAATAGACTCGATTGGTTCAGCTTACAAAACGGCGAATATGTAACGCTGACAGCCGATGAAGCAGGCATTATTAAAAGTCGAGTTTTTCCAGGTTTATGGTTGGCGATCGGTGCTTTATTAGCAGGCGATATGACTACTGTTTTAGCCGTTTTACAACAAGGATTAAATTCTCCAGAACACGCTGCATTTGTACGGCAATTGTCTCAAAAATTCGGCTCTCTGAGCATAAAGAGGTAAAATGTAGCTGGCGCTACATTTTACCTCTGCCGTTACCATGGATATTCATTTAGATACCTTATTAGGGTTGCCCTATGCCACCGTCTTTACTTGTTATCAAAAAGCAGGGTTTATTATTCTAAAATTAGATTTAATTAATGAGGGAATTAACTGCCATCATTGTCAAACTTACACTGATAAATTACATGAAGATCGTCCAATTTTAGTCAGAGATTTATCGATTTGTGGGCAAAAAGTCTATCTGCAAGTCCCTCGTCGCCAATTTGAATGTCCTAACTGCCAAAAAACTTCAACCGAACGCCTTAGTTTTCTCGAAACGAGAAGACGATATACCGTCAGGTACGAAGAGTATATTTATGAAAGAGTGAAAGAGTTAACCGCCGAACAAGTGAGTCAAAATGAAGATTTAAGCCCGAAAATAGTCACCAGTATTTTTCAAAGAATGGCCAGTAGAAAAAAAAGACTGGGGACTACCTGAGCGTTTAAGCCTAGATGAATTTAGTCGTCAAAAAGGGCAAGGAAATTTTGTTACTGTGGTGAGTGACCTGGACAAAAGCTCTTTATTAGAAGTAATTGATTCTCATCAAAGCGATGAGATTATCGAAGTTTTAAACCAGCAAACCCTGGAAATTAGGGAAAAGGTCAAAGAAGTTAGTGTAGATATGTGGGGCGGTTTTCCGAAAGTAATTAAAAAAGTTTTCCCCCAAGCTGTAATTGTAATCGATCGATTTCACGTCATGAAATTAGTCAACAAAGCTTTGAATAAAATTCGATTATCATTAGATTTAAAAGGCTTAAAAAATCGCTGTTTGCTGATGAAAAATAGTCCAGATTTAACTCCAGAAGAAAAGCTCGACTTACAAGAACTATTAAATCAGTCTCCGTGCTTAACTATTGCTTATGAGTTAAAAGAGGAACTTCGAGATATTTATGAAACCAGCACGACTGTGAAAATGGGATTGAGAAGGTTTCAAAAGTGGTTAGTTTTGGCTCGCTGTCTTTTCGGTCAGACGGCTGAAACTTTAGCCAAACATACTCAGGAGATTTGCCATTACTTTATTCAAAGAACAACTAGTGGAGTCATGGAGGGAATTAATAATAAGATTAAATTGATTATTAGACAAAGCTATGGCTTTAATACATTCGATTCTTTGCGTGAAAAACTGTTAGCTTGCTTATTTAAATAAGTTTTAGTTATCCTCTTAAATGGAGGAGAGCCATTAAATTGAGAATTGCTATAGCTCATTTCCTCCACGCAGACCATCTAACGTGTAGTGCGATCGCATTGCACCTTATCACTACATAATTACGATCGATCGTCTGGATTTAATTTTATGACCGAAGAATACAAAAAATTGGCCGAACTTTATAAAAATGCCCTGCTCGAAGATGCGATCGCTTTTTGGGAAAAACACTCGATCGATTGGGAAAAAGGCGGCTATTTCACTTGTCTAGATCGAACTGGTAAGGTGTACGACACCGATAAGTTTATCTGGCTGCAAAATCGCCAGGTGTGGACTTTTTCGATGCTTTACCAGCAGTTGGAACGCCGAGAAGATTGGCTGCAAATTGCTAAAAATGGTGCCGATTTTCTGGCTAAATACGGTCGAGATGAAGAGGGTAACTGGTACTTTGCCCTAAATCGCACTGGAGAGCCTTTGGTGCAGCCCTACAATATCTTTTCTGACTGCTTTGCCGCCATGGCATTCAGTCGCTACGCTCTCGCCGCTGGCGAAGAATGGGCCAAAGAAGTGGCGCTGCAAGCTTACAATAACGTGTTGCGCCGCCAAGATAACCCCAAGGGAAAATATAACAAGACCTACCCCGGTACTCGTCCCCTGAAAACCCTAGCGGTGCCGATGATTTTAGCCAATCTGTCGCTGGAAATGAGTTGGCTGCTGCCTAGCGATCGCTTAGAGAGTATCTTAGACAAAACCGTGCGGGAAGTGATGACAGATTTTCTCGACTCGGAACGCGGGTTGATGTACGAAAACGTTGCCCCCGATGGTTCGCACGTAGACTGTTTTGAAGGACGACTGCTCAACCCCGGTCATGGCATTGAAGCGATGTGGTTTATTATGGACATCGCCCAGCGCCGCCAGGATGCCAAGACCATAGATCGAGCGATCGATGTCGTCCTCAATATCCTCAATTTTGCTTGGGATGAGGAGTATGGGGGATTGTATTACTTTATGGATGCTGAGGGTCATCCGCCCCAACAATTGGAGTGGAATCAAAAACTGTGGTGGGTACACCTAGAAACGCTGGTAGCCCTAGCCATGGGCTATCGTTTGACGCAGCGCCCCGAATGCTGGTCGTGGTATCAAAAGGTACACGATTATGCCTGGTCGCACTTTGCCGATCCAGAATACGGCGAGTGGTTTGGCTACCTCGATCGCCGTGGAGATGTGCTATTAAATCTGAAAGGGGGCAAATGGAAAGGCTGCTTTCACGTCCCACGAGCACTGTATCTTTGCTGGCAGCAATTTGAATCGATCGGCGCTGGTCAACATGGGTAGTGTTGTCGATCGGCAATATCGAGATAAAATTGACAAACTCGATCGGCAAGCCATAAACTCTCAAAATGCTGGTGCTTGTTAGGAAATAAGTCATGACTGAGGCTCGAATTGGAATTATCGGGGGTAGCGGACTCTACAAAATGGATGCCCTCAAAGACGTACAAGAGGTGCAAGTCGATACGCCTTTTGGTTCGCCTTCAGATGCTTTGATTTTAGGCACGCTAGAAGGCGCAAGAGTAGCTTTTCTCGCCCGTCACGGTCGCTATCACCATCTCATGCCTTCAGAATTGCCGTTCCGGGCCAATATTTATGCGATGAAAAAGTTGGGGGTGGAATATATTATTTCTGCCTCCGCCGTTGGGTCTTTAAAAGCAGAAGTTAAACCCTTAGATCTGGTAGTGCCGGATCAATTTATCGATCGAACCAAGAACCGAGTTTCTACTTTTTTCGGTGGCGGCATAGTGGCTCACGTTGGCTTTGGCGACCCAATTTGTAGCAAATTGGCTGGGATTTTAGCTGAAGCGATCGCATCCCTCGATTTCCCTAACGTCACTTTGCATCGCGGCGGTACATACGTCTGTATGGAAGGCCCTGCCTTTTCTACGAAAGCAGAATCTCATCTTTATCGCAGTTGGGGTGGAACGGTAATCGGTATGACTAATTTGCCAGAAGCAAAACTAGCTAGAGAGGCAGAAATTGCCTATGCAACTCTAGCTTTAGCCACTGATTACGATTGTTGGCATCCAGAACACGATAGCGTGACGGTAGAGATGGTAATTGCCAACCTTCAAGCTAATGCCAGCAACGCTCAAAAGGTGATTCAAGAAACCGTTCGCCGCCTCCACGAAAATCCACCGAAATCTGAGGCGCACTCGGCTTTGAAACACGCCATTCTCACTCCTCTCGATCGAGTACCAGCCGCGACTAAGGAGAAATTGAGTTTACTGTTGCAGAAGTACGTTCGTTAATGTGCTCCCCGAACTGAAGCCTCTCGATCGCTTCTATAGTTTCCTCTCAGACAGCAGGGCATAGCAATCGCTCATCTAGTGCGATCGCTCTAGCTTTAGTTGACGCTGGCTGCTGCTAGGCATGGCCAGAAAGGGCATACCGCAGTTCAAGTCTGTAGCCACTTAAGTACCTAAACGGTAAAATAGAAGATACAGAGTAGAATTACACCGATGGATGCTATTACCTATACCCAAGCACGGAAAAACTTCACTTCAGTAATGAACCAAGTTTGTGACGACCATGCGCCCATTATCATTACTCGTCAATCAGAGCGCCCAGTGGTCATGATGTCTTTAGAAGATTACAATGCCATCCAAGAAACGCTCTACTTGCTTAAAAGTCCCAAAAATGCCCAGCGGCTCTACAGAGCATTGGAAGAATTAAAAGCTGGGCAACACCAAAAACAGAATTTGCTCGAACCGGATGAGCTTGGTGAGCGATCGGAGCAGCCTTGGCATGGACATCAGGTTTTTAAATGATGCGTGGGAGGATTATTTGTATTGGCAAAAAACCGATAAAAAAATCCTCAAGCGCATCAACGAATTGATAAAAGATACCCAAAGAGAGCCGTTTGAGGGTTTAGGGAAACCAGAACCGTTGAAGTTCGATCTGTCGGGGTTGTGGTCGCGCCGGATTAACCAAGAACATCGTCTAGTTTATCAAGTGCAAGACGACTGCATTATTATCGTTCAATGCCGTTATCATTATGAGTAAACTACCTCGGAGTTCGCGATCGAACTGTTTTAGGTGTATTGTTCCACTACTTTAAGTTTGACGCGCCACTACGTTTAAAGACTTTGCCTGAGTCTTGTGTGTAATGGCGATCGCCTTTTAATGTTAAAGTTTTCCAACTCAGCAGCAACGCTACCGGGCCGACAACTAGGTGAAATAGATCTTCGCTCCATCTCAGCGTCATCCCCAAGGGATATTCAGCGATCGCGCCTAACACTCCTAGCATTAGGTAGAACCCGCCAAAGGCAAACCCCAACCCTGCCAAGAATCGATCGCGATTTACCGTCTTTAGCAGTCCCAAAATCGCCATTCCCCAGCCGATATGGATAGCGGCGTGCAGGCGATCGCTTGTCAGCAGTTTAGCAAGATATTCTAACGGCTCGATGTTAGCTAAAATCAGCAGCAGCGAGATTGTCCCTTGCAGCAGTAGCGCGGTTCCTAAAAGCCACAGGTAAAATCGCAGCAGAGATAGTGGTGAGAATAATAAATCAGAACCAGATTTCATTTATTTCCGACAGGGGCTAGCGTCGTTACTATAGAGTTATCTAAAAATTTTCTTCTCCTATTGTGGCTTAAAAATCTAGTGGTCTGTCAACTTTAAATTGAGGGATCTATTCTCCCCTCTCCAGTAAACAAAAACTTCCTTTTCCCTCTCCAATAAAAAGGAACTTCCTTTCCCCTCTCCTTGTAGGAGAGGGCAGGGTGAGGTGGAGAGGGTAGGGTGAGGTGGGAGAGGGGTTGGGGATGAGGGCTATCCATCATTTCTAACTTGATGAACTACTAGTAGCTGTAACGCGAACTGGCAGGTTTCCGATTTCCCAGGCTATGCTGGAAGCTAAGTTATTCGGGCGTAGGGCGTAGGGCAACCCGCAAAGAATGTTGCAGGCAGAACAGATACTTCAAGAACGCTATCAACTACAACGCCAGTTAGGACGAACGGCGGCAGGTCGTCAAACTTGGCTAGTAAAAGATTTGCAAACTAACGAACAGGTGGTGGTCAAATTGTTAGCGTTTAGCCCTCAGATGCAGTGGGAAGAATTGAAGCTGTTTGAAAGAGAGGCTCAAGTTTTAGCCAATCTCAATTACCCCCAAATTCCTCGCTATCGAGATTTCTTTTCTTTAGATACCCAAACTGGCGCAGGCTTACCCTGGTTCGTATTAGTCCAAGATTATATTCCAGGGAACTCATTACAAGAATTATTGGAACAGGGCAAACGCTTTTCCGAAAAACAAGTTAAAGATGTTGCCACCCAAGTTCTCAAAATTTTGATTTATTTGCACGAACTCAGTCCCCCAGTTTTGCACCGCGATATTAAGCCCAGCAATCTCATCTTAGGAGAAGATCGCCAGATCTATTTAGTAGATTTTGGCGCGGTTCAAGATAAAGCAGCTTTTACGGGAGTGACTTTTACGGTTGTGGGCACTAGCGGTTATGCCCCCTTAGAACAATTTTGGGGAAGAGCGGTTCCGGCTTCGGATCTTTATGCTTTAGGAGCCACATTAATTCACTTATTAACTGGGGTTGCTCCTACCGATTTACCTCTCAAAGATTCTCGAATTCAATTTGCCGATCGCGTCAGTTTGCCTTCGGGGGCGATCGCTTGGATTGAAAAACTGACGGAAACTGCTGTAGAAAAAAGGTTTAGTACGGCTCGCGAAGCCTTAAAAATGATGGAATCTGGTTTAGTTAAAGCTTCTCCCGATCGCCTCGCGTCTGCTCTCAAAAAAATTGGTAAACCTGCTGGCAGTCGCATTGAGGTTAACAAGTCTGCCAACTCATTAGAAATTCGCATCCCTAGCCGAGAAATTAAAATCGGAAGATTGTTATTTATCTCGGCCGGTTTAGTATTCTTAGCTCCATTGGCTAGATTTATTTTATGGTATCCGATTGGGTTAATCTTTTTATTATTTATTGTTTTTAACTTATTGCAATACTGCGGACAAAACTATCAAATAAAATTTTATGGAGATGTATTTGAAATCGATCGCCAAATATTTAGATTTACTTACTTGCGACACAAAGGATATATTTCTGCTATTTTAGGTATATTTTTGCATGGTAATGGTAACGAGCTAAAATTGGGAATTCGTTCTCACAATTATTCAGGCAATTATTCTCACTTTTTTGGAGATGGTTTAAGCGATGAGGAATGTGCGTGGTTAGCTCAAGAAATTCAAGATTGGCTCAACTATCATAAGTAATAAGTAATAAGTAATAAGTAATAAGTACGTGGATAGTAAATTAACCGCGCAACTAACAGCAGATGGTTCGTTGACTTTCTTTTCGAGCGAGTTTGGTGAAACTTTTCATAGTTGTCAAGGGGCGAAAACTGAAGCTCATCTGAAGTTTGTCGAAACTACACAAATCGAACGAGTAGCTCGTAAACCTAAAATAAAACTCCTAGACGTTTGTTACGGACTAGGCTATAACACTGCCGCAGCGTTGGAGAAAGTTTGGGCAGTTAATCCTAATTGCCAAGTAGAGTTAATCGGGTTGGAATTAGATATAAATACGCCCATAATTGCTATTGAAAGCATTTCTAACTTATGGCACAACCTCCAAATAGTAGAAATCTTGACGCAGTTAGCAACCTCTCATGAAGTTAAAACCGATAAGTTAACAGCACGATTGATTATTGGCGATGGCAGAAAGACGATAGCTACGATCAAAAATTCTGGTTTTCAAGCAGATGCTATCTTTCTCGATCCGTTTTCGCCACCCAAATGCCCGCAATTGTGGACGGTGGAATTTTTAGCTTTAGTCGCCCAATGTTTAAAACCAGATGGCAGATTGGCTACCTATTCCTGTGCGGCAGCGGTGCGATCGGCTTTGCTAGCAGCAGGATTAAAAATTGGGGCTACAACTCCTGTGGGCAGGCGATCGCCTGGTACGGTTGCCAGCTTCACGGCTACAGATTTACCTCCCCTCTCTTTGCAAGAAGAAGAACATTTACAAACTCGCGCTGCTATTCCCTATAGCGATCCGCATTTGTGCGACTCAGCCGCCGAGATTATACAGCGCCGTCAAATCGAGCAGCAATCTAGTTCTTTAGAACCTACCTCTCGCTGGAAAAAACGTTGGCTTTTCTGAATTATGAATGATGAAATTTGAAGGGTGACATAGCGTAATTGTCGACTGGGCTGGGCATCCTGCCATTGGTGTCAACTTAGGGCTAGAGCCATTGTTGTACCTCGATCTTCAGCGTCAATCGCCAAGGGTTGAAAACCCTTGGCTAATAGCCCAAGTCCATTAAAATGGACTAACTCTACCTCAATTTAGTCCTCTTTAGAGGACTTTAGCTATGAGGCAGGGGTTTTCAACCCCTGACGGATAAAGGTTTTGACCGTTAACTTGACACCAATGGCATCCTGCCCGCCATCTTGTGGGACAGCCCAGAGGGCTATCCCCAATCATTACCCCATTTTTTTAACTTCCATTTGAGGAGGCTAGGGAGGATCTAGCAGGGATTTCGATCGCGGTGTTAACAAATATTAGATTACTAACCGTCGATCGCCGTACCATTGACCCAGATCGCGCTCGATTCCATCCAGGATGGCGATCGCATCGAATATGGCTTTGGGATCGGTCGCTAACAAAGCAAACACTGACTCTACCCGTTGTTGATAGTTTTGCGGACGCAACGCGAAGCCGTTGGCAATTGCTACAGCGCCTTTCTCGTTTAATAAGTAATCTTCGTTCAGGGCGAATAAAACCTGATTCATACAAGCCACGCTGCGGAAACAACAACCTGCTGCATAAGCAACATCGCCGCGTGCGACTGACTTGTGGGCAAGTACCAGAGAAAAACTAATTTCCCAGGCAAACTTATCGATCGTCGCTTGTTGAAGATTAATGGGATAGGGAGTTGTCTTCGCCTTTAAAGCCTTTAAAACGCCCTCTGGATCGTGAAGTGACGCGCACAGGGCAACTTCGCCCATATAAATAGACGACACAAAGCCGTGGGGATGTCCTGGTTGGTAATCGATCGTCACTTGCCCGGCATGGCAATCATCGATAACGCCGCCAACCTCAGCCAGATCGCGGTAGAGAAAATCTACAGGTACGCCTTCTATTCGCAACCAACCGCCGCCATTAATCCATTTTCCCCACCCACCAATGGGGGTAACTAGATTGGGGCGGCGATCGTCGTCGAGTTCGGAAGCGAGGCGATTTAGAGCAATTAGATCGATCGGATTCTCTGGCTGGTAATAAATTCCCAGATCTATATCTGACTTCTCGGTATGAGTACCTCTAGCTCTCGAACCACCTAAAGCGATCGCGGCTACTCCCCGAACTGACTGCAAGCGATCGACAATGCGATGGACGAGGTGAGGCAATTGCTGATTCATAATCGAGCGATATCGTCTGGGGTATTGCAATTAAATAACATTTCCCAGTCTGATATTGGTATTTCGACAACAGGGTGCTGAGCTAACCAATCTTGAAACGATCGCCCGCCATCTTTAATAAACTCATTCAATAATGGTAGGCAACTGCGGCGATAAAATCCGCACAATGGTTCCCAACCTTTGGGATTTTTAGGAAGAGTAGCGATCGCTTCTTCTGGTACTTCTGCTAATCTCTCTGCCCAAGCTTGCAACACCTCTACTTTTAACTTGGGTAAATCGCAAGCTAGTAACAGTACCCAATCTGTTTTTACTTGGTTCAATCCACGGGCAAATCCCACCAGCGGGCCTTGAGGTTGGCTTTCTGCGATCGGATGGCAATTATTCGGTAAAATCTCCTGGTATTTTTCCACCCACGGGGTAACTACATAAACTTCAGCCGCACAAGCTTGAGCCACTTGGCAAATTTGCTGAATCATGGGTACGCCAGCGATCGCAATTAAGGCTTTATCTCTACCCATGCGAGAACTTTGTCCTCCTGCTAGGACGATCGCTGAGATATTTAATCTATTTTTTGTCATTTGAAGACTTGCCGGATTTGCTGGATAGCTAAGCAAATAACCTCATTAAATTACGAGAAAGTCCTTTTATTAAGCGCTCAGTAGTTTTTTAAAAAAAGAGTCCAGCGATCGCCGTACTTGTTGCCGACGATTCCACTTCTCAAACTCTCTTTCGTAATCTTCCCCTTCAGATTTATAAGCATTCCAGGTTTTTAGAGTTAACGGCATTCCCCAAAACAGCAAAATGTATAAAGCCCAAGAAATCGTACCAGCACTTAAGAAATTAATTGCCATTAAAAAGGAATTAACAATTACATAATTGCCGAAATGCTTTTGGAGCTTTTTGCGTTTATAAATATTAAAATTCTGTCGTTTTTGCCGATCGGATGTTTGGGCTAACCACTCGGTTTCAGCCAGTTGGATGGCTTCAGGCGGGATTTCTAATTCCGCTGCAATTTCGACAATATGCTCGTAAGCAAACTCTTTATCTCGATCTTGGGCTTGACGGGCGATCGCTAGGTGCAAAATCTGCTGAATTTCTTCGCGATCGTAGACGCGGATGCTTTGGTGTTCGGGAACTGCCATAGTTTTAGAAGTTCAGGAGTTCAGGAGTTCAGGAGGCAGAAGTTGAGAAGTAAGGTTAAACTTTTCGCTCGCTCGCACTCCATCTACTCTATTATGCCCAAGGGTTTGAGGTATACCCTCTAGCGCTCTATTCCCAAAACCGAACCTCTGAGGGCGGATAGTACGCTAGGCAAACAGATTAAACCCTTGTTACATTTCGTTACATAGCAGGTCGGAGTGACACCGGGAGAATTCTTAACTCCACGCTCCACATACCACGGTTTTGATATGAACAATTCTTTTCGCGTTGGCAACCTATTTGGAATTCCCTTCTACCTCCATCCTTCCTGGTTGTTGGTATTGTTATTAATAACTTGGAACTATGGCAGCGCCCTAGCATCTAGCTTTCCGGGATTGGGTTTAGCATCCTGGCTGCTAGGATTGATGACGGCATTGTTGTTGTTTGCCTCGGTGCTAGCCCACGAATTGGGGCATAGCTTTGTAGCTAAACAGCAGGGCATTGAAGTCAAATCGATTAATCTGTTTCTATTCGGCGGGCTGGCAAACTTAGAGAAAGAATCAAAAACTCCAGGAGAAGCCTTTTGGGTAGCGATCGCCGGACCTATTGTCAGCTTAGTCCTGTTTGGACTTTTTACCTTAATTGGCACGACTACAGGAGTTTCTGGCGCTCTAGGCGCGATCGTCGGGCTGCTAGCTTCCATTAACTTAGCCCTGGCGTTGTTCAACCTCATTCCTGGCTTGCCTTTAGATGGCGGGAATATCCTTAAAGCCCTAGTTTGGAAAATTACTGGCAATCCCTATAAAGGTGTCGTATTTGCTGGTAGAGTCGGTCAGGTTTTTGGTTGGGTAGCGATCGCCTCTGGTTTAATTCCCCTATTCCTGTACGGTACTTTCGGTGGGGTTTGGAACGTGTTAATCGGTTGGTTCTTATTGCAAAATGCCAATGGAGCTACCCAAACTGCCAGAGTGCAAAACCAATTAGCAGGGTTAACCGCACAACAAGCCGTAGTTCCCGATAGTCCGATAGTCTCTGCCGATCTATCGCTGCGGACATTTGCTAACGAATATGTCATCGGACAAGCTAAGTGGCGTAAGTTCTTAGTCACAGATGATAGCGGAAGATTAATTGGTGCGATCGCTGTCGATAGTTTGAAAACCATTCCTACTTCTTCATGGACGGAAACTTACGTGCGCGAACTGATGCAACCAATAGATTCTGATACCGCAGTCGAATCGGATCGCTCGCTTCTAGAAGTAGTGAATTTGCTAGAACAACGACAGTTAACTCAATTGCCTGTAGTTCGAGACAATGGGGTGCTAGTCGGACTTTTGGAAAAAGCGGCTATTATCCGGTTGTTACAACAGCAATTTCAAGCCAATCTAGCGTAATTAAGATTCAGACAAATCTCAGGATTTTCTGCTAGTGGTAGGGGTACAATGTGCCCCTACTATTGCTATTTTTATAAGCAAGAGATTGACCTTAATAATTAGTTTCGATCGCTCGTCCTCCTCTTATTTTCGCCATTTTCTTAGGAGGCTAATAATGCAGTCACAGTCTCATTCGAGATCGAGCGCCGAAAGTCTAGTATTTCTACTAGAACGAGTTTGTCATCTTGAGAATAATGCAAAATCACTTGTCCTTCGTCTTCAGCATAGGCGATTTGATCGTTTACGAAGTTTGGCTCAATGGCGATCGCAGCTTTTATTCTGGCTAGCAAGTCTTCATCCCTAATTTGACAAAGATCTTTTTCAAAGCTTTTTTTAAGCTCTACTTTCAGGCTTTCTTATCCAAGAGTTGAAAGATAAGTAATCTCAATTATTGATACAAACAACAAATTCCTGCATCATACGGGTTTTCTCAAACTCTGCCCGCCAAACCGATGAACTGCATCAGGCTTAGTTTTGCTGAGACTCGTTCAATTGCTGTTGAAGCTGTTGGACTTCCTCGATCGATAAACCTGTTCCACGGGCGACGGTTTCAACTGCTAAGCCTTCCCGTAGAAAGTTGAGTGCGATTTCTCGTTGTTTCTTCACCTCTCCTTCTGCGAAGATCGAACGATAAACAGTGGATTCTTGCATGACATCCCTCCGCAATAAACGATAGATCGCGTTTTCTTCTAATTTTAGCCCCGCTAGAATCCCTGATGCTGCCATCAGATTTGCTTGCTTTTGAGGATCGGCAATCCGATCGATCCTTTGAGCCGCTTGGCGCAACGTTTCTTCTGCATCCGCACTTTGACCCAAAACCGCAAAGGGAATTAGTCCTGGATATTCCAGGAAGAGTGAAGCAGGTTGCTCCCACAACCGGATGACATCAAATTCATGATTGGTGCGTTCCATCGTAAAGCTGGTTTGATACACCAACTCCGAGCTAGTCTGCTTCAGGTAAATTACCACTTGCCGCATCGGTTTAGCTGGATGTTTGCGATAGCCTCGCACGCGGTAATCCAGCAGGCGGAAGGGAATATTATCTTTAGGGAGCGTTTGAAACTCGATATGCAAAATGGATTCGTCCGACTCTAGGAAAATCAAGGCATCGGCTCGAATCGGGTCGAGTGATAGTTCGGAGGGTTGGAGTTCTGTCAGGGTGAAAGATCTTCCTAGCAGCCAACTGGCGAAGTCGGCGGAGAAGTGTTCGGCAAGAAATCGGCAGGTGTCATCATACATGGGTATGACTTTATCATTGTCTACACTTATTTGATTTTGAGCGAATTTAACGTTTGATGAAGGATTATCGTCTAAATCACTGTGAATATAAACACCATTCGTGTGAAGAAATTTTAGCAGGGCAAAGCGCATCACTCTCTCTAAACCTACATATGTTGGCACCCTTGACATTATTTTCTTCAATTCTTTATCATTCACAATCGGAACAAGCTGAGGAATTTGAACTTCACTTAATTACAAAGGATTTATCACTTTTACGTCAAACCAATTGCAGCCTAAGTTTCGGATTCAGGTAATTAGGCGGCAAACTTATCTGTATCTTACCCAAATCTAGGGCGATCGCACTGACAAGATTCAGTAAATTCTAAGATTTTAACCGCTTTTATCATAGCTTCATATTCTGACTCTAATTTCTTTTCAGATATCGTCCAGTGGGGGAACCTAAAACCTGTCCGTTGTTGTAGATCGGATTTCCCCGCAAAAAGGTACTCTTTACCCGTCCGGTTAACTCCAATCCTTCAAATGGCGTGTAGCCTTGCTGCGACTCCGACTCCGATGCGCGAACCACAAAGGTTTCCTGGGGATCTAGTAGGGCTAAATCGGCATCATAACCAACGGCGATATCGCCTTTTGAATTCAATCCAAATCTGCGGGCAGGATTCCAACTTAGCAATTCAGCCATATGATTGTAAGACATCCCCCTTTTACTACCTTCGCTAAACACTCCAGAAAGTAGGTATTCCGTACCGCCAAAACCCGATTTAGCCAGCCAAATATTATTAGGATCTTGCCAACTAGCTTTCTGCTCGGCCGAACAACAAGCATGATCGCTAACGATCCAATCGATTTGGCGATCGCATACAGCTTGCCATAAATATTCAACGTCAGCACGAGAACGAATTGGCGGGTTTACTTTGGCCCATTTACCTGTAGGTGCATCCACATCTAATAACAAATGTCCGACAGTTACTTCCCGGCGAAAATTGATGTGAGGAAAGATGGTTTGCATCATCAAAGCGGCTTCTACAGCTTTGCGAGAACTGAGGTGTAATAAATTGATATTCAAACAATTAGTTTCGTGTGCTAAATAGGAAGCGATACAAATAGCTAAGCCTTCAGAATGCGGCGGACGCGCTGCACTATAAGCTTTTAAACCAGTAAGGGTAGAATCTTGTTGAACGATTTTGGTATAGGCGTTGAGGATTTCGGCTACTTCGCAATGCAGACTGAGACTGAGGCGATCGCTTGCTTCTGGATATAATTCTCTCAGCTTAGTTAGACCGCGCATAATAAATTCAAAGTGAGCGAAGTCGTATCTTTCTTCTTTATTAATCATCAAAAATAGGTTTTGTTGGTCCGAAAGTCCGTGTAAACCATAACCGCCGTAAAACATAAAAATCTTAAACGAACTAATTCCATACTCTTCAAACAGCATTTGCATCTCATCGATATGAGTGGCGCTAATTGGGGCGATATGGTAGCTGTAATCGACAAAAAAATTCCCTTCAGATAATGCCAAAACTTCGGGGAAAAAGTTTTTATAAGACCCGCCTTTGTTGAGATAATACTGCCCAGTACGGATGTAATTTAAGCTAGTAGTCACCCCGCCCGTGGCAGCGGCTTTAGTTTCAGTTACGGCATCGCGATCGAGCGGTTGATAAATACCGACGTGCATATGGGCATCAACCACCCCAGGAAAAGCGATGAGGTTTTTACCATCAAAGACCTCTTTGCCTGCCTCTGGACTAATATTAGGAGCGATCTGGGCAAATTTCCCATCCTTAATTCCCAAATCCAGCAGTTCGACAGCATCTCGATGGGGACGCACTACCCGCACGTTTTTGATAATTAGATCTAGTTCGGGAGCTTCAGACACGGGAAACCTCGCACTTAAATGAGTACAGATACCAAGGTTTTAATGCTCGAAGATAAATCGATATTTTGGTTGACTCAGGACTAACAACATCGTATCGAAATGAAGATCGCTTCCATCACTATGTAACAATTTCTTAGGGAGATTTTTTAACTATAGTTAGGTCTAACATATGCAGCTATTTGATTCTGACGGTAATGAAATTCCAGTCCCGCAGCCTCCTCCTCTGGAAGAACTCACGCATATGTGTGAATTAGGAGGTCAATTTGATGAGTGCTATGTTTATATTGAATTTAAGGCATCAGAGCTAGACCGGGAAAGCATCACTAGCGGGCTGGAACTAAACCCAACGAAAGCATGGAATACTGGCGAGCTTCATCCCATTGGGAAAAAGTCTGGAACAATGCGAATCCTTGACTATGGGAAATGGTTTTTAAAGATAGATTCAACAGGAACTTCAGTTGCTGAGACGATCGCTAAAATCTTTGCTTCCGCATCTCAAGATCTTGTTACTTGGCGTACTCTTGCATCTAAGTATGACGGCCATGTTTCACTTGTTGGTTATGCAAACAATTGGAATCGAGAATTCAATCTCGACCTGCTTACCCTGTCCCTGGTTGTCGAGAGGGGGTTGTCGCTAAATATTGATGCGTATTTTCAGGATAACGATGAACTACCAAACGAAACGACCTAAAACTTCAGTCAATCAAACTACCCATCTAGGCAATATTTTAACGTTTGGAGTCTAAAATCTTAAGGTTAATTACCCGCCAGATCCCGATCGGTATGCAGCAAAGACAGCCACGATATAATTAAGACAAGCGATCGCAGCTACCTGCCATGCCTGCTGTCTTTATCAACCCCAAAACTGACTTTGCTTTCAAGAAGATCTTCGGCTCCAAAGAAAGCAAAGATATTTTGATTAGCTTTCTCAATGCCATTCTTTACTACGAACGAGATACCATTCAAGATCTAGTCGTTCTCGATCCATATCAAGCCCCGCGCATCAAAGGCATCAAAGATTCTTACCTGGATGTCAAAGCCACTCTCCAAGATGGCAAAACCGTCATCATTGAGATGCAGGTATTAAACGTCCTGGGGTTTGAGAAACGAGTTTTGTACAACGCTGCCAAAGCCTTCTCGATTCAACTGGGAGTAGGCGAGGACTACACGCTGCTCAATCCGGTAATTGCCCTTACGATTACTGACTTTGAGATGTTTCCTAGCAGCGATGCTCCACCAGCGGGCAAAATCGATCGGGTTATATCCCGCTATCGACTAAAAGAAAAAGACGATCTGACCGACTACAGCGACGATATCGAGTTAGTGTTTGTGGAGCTACCCAAGTTTCACAAAAGCTTAGACGAATTGGCAACTATGGTTGACAAGTGGCTGTATTTTCTCAAGTGCGCCAACGAACTAGAATCGGTGCCACCAGCGATGAAAGCCGTGCCCGCACTGAACCACGCCTTTACAGTAGCACAGCAAAGCAAGCTCAGTCGCAAGGAACTAGAGATTTTGGAGAAACGGCAAATGTTTTTGCACGACAACCGCAATGCCATTCTCAAAGCACGGCAGGATGGACTTAAAGAAGGGGAACAGAAAGGCAGACAAGAGGAAAGATTAGAAATTGCTCGGCAGTTGTTAGACGTGTTAGATGTGGAAACTATCTGTCAAAAGACAGGCTTGACCGTAGCTGAAATTCAGCTATTGAGATCGACCACCTCTAGGTAGCGAGGGCGAAAAGTGGGCAATCGCTCTCATTTCCTCCATTGAAATCCTTTACAGAAAAGCCCGATCTCATTTATGGCCGATCTTTTTGGAGCTTGTGAATATGGGGGTTATTTGGACTGTTTTCCTTCTAGACGAGCAAATGAAGGATTGGTTGGACGAGATTGGGGTTGGATATCCAAACGCTTTCTCTAAGTTTCCCACTGGTCGGGAAGTAAAGGAAGTTCTTCCTGCACTCTCAGATTTCGACGTTGAGGTAGATGACAACGGTGTCGGTGCTAGCTGGCAAGCATCCATTGTTTCAAAATCTGGTGGCGATTCCGGCGAATGGACTGTACTCAACATTACAGAATATTCTGGTGACGACAAGCAACAGAAAATTTGGTTTGCAAAAGGATCGAGAAACCTCATTGCCTTAATTCTCAAAGAGCTTTCAAATCAAGTTGGGCCATTGGTGCTTATCCCAGACACAGGTGACAATCCCTTAGTTATTTCAGCCACAACCTAATAATGCGATCCATTCGATCTGCTGAATACCTGCTTGGATTTCCTGTACTACTATTGCGCAGCCGTCTGCCAACCTACCTGGTTAAAAATATTTTTTATACTTAATCTATAGCCAAACTAAACCGATCGCGGCCATCCCAAAAGTAGGCTGCATATACAAACGCTATCTCTTTTGAGCTACTTGAGGAGAAAAGACCATGGAAAATTTTAATGAATATCATCTCAACCCAGACCAATTTTCTTTCCTCAAAAACTTGCAAGAGTGCTGGCAAGCGATTAGAGATGAGTTTACAGGGTTTATCGATCGCGCGTCCGAAGAAGAACTAGAATTTACTTACGAGGTTCTGGGTCCTAAAAGTAAAACCATTAAAACTAAAGGTAATTCAAAATACAGTGCTTTTGGGATTTTATTTCAAGGTTTTTTTATCGAAGAATACATTAAAGTCCACCAAATAAAATATCCAGAATACAGTGCTGATGAAGCAGCAGAAAAAGCACTAATACTGAGAGAGAAATACTTTCCTAATTTAGCTAAAGCGATCGCCCAAGCAAATTCGATCGAAGATGACATCCTCAGAAATGTCTATTTTGGTACGTTTCGTCCCGGATTGGATATTAAACTGCACGTTAACCACAATCCTCATATGAATCGCGGCTATTTAGGGTTAATCGTACCCCAAGGCGATGTAGCGATGAAAATCTGCCACGATAAGTATTATTGGCATGAAGGGGAATTTATGGTTTTAGATCACAGCTATCCGCATTGTCCTCATAATTACACTAATTGTGATCGAACCGTTTTAGTTGTAGACTTTTTTAAACCAGATTGGGCTAGAGAGAAAGCCATTGAGTTTGAACGCCAAGAAGTCACAGAACGGATGCAAGAGAATCCATACAGTTTAGGTGTTTTTGGCAAAAGCGATCGCGCCCAAGAAGAAGATTTTATCAAGTATGGTTTAGCGCATCAATTAGAGTGGGATAAAGCTTTAAGTTAACGAGCCATTTAGCAAAATAAGGTCGTCTGACTTTGAACCTTTAGCCAGCAGTTCTAGTCTAAATAGAAGTAGTTCAAGCGAGGAAATCGAATCAGATGTTTAAACCTAATTCTATCTCCCTGATTCTGGCTGCTGTTGTGGCTCTAGCCCCAGCTATCGCTCCTCTGGCGGCTCAAGCCCATCCAGTCGTCTATCGCGGGCCGCGCCGCATCATTTATTACGGTCCCAAGCGCAATATTTACGTCAGACCGCGCCGCATCATTTATTACGGTCCCAAGCGCAATATTTACGTCAGACCGCGCCGCACCATTTATTACGGTCCCAAGCGCGGTATTTACGTCGGACCGCGCCGCATCATTATTCGCTCTAACCGTTTCTGAACTCAGGCAAATCTAGTCACTATATAGCATCGATCGCTTTGGTGAGGTACATTAAGAACCCTAACCCTCTACCACACCTTTTGAGGGGTAGGGTTGATTCTTGACATCCTCGCCGAGCGTTGGCAGCTTCTGCCGCCAGCGGGCAAAAAGTTGGCTTTAGGGGTGGGATTAACTTTAGCGTTTTCTAGAAAACTCATACTTGTCAGGCAAATCAGAAATCATAATCTTTGTGCCATTAAATGGATCGACAAACAGCAGTTTTAGATGAGGTAAAGCTAAATCTATAGGAACTGAATTTCCCACCAGAGCATCTTGAGAAGTACAAATTTGAGAGCAGTTTGGATCGGCGATAACCCAAACCATTTTTGTAGCTTTACTTACGAAGGCTCTCTCCCAAAATTGCTGGTTGGGTATTCTGCGATAATTATCGGGATTATTATAACTAAGGATAGCAGCATCCTGCACGAAGAACAGCGTATTTGCATCTTCCTTAGCTAATGCCTCCATTACAGATAAGGAGCGATCGTACTCTGTAATTATTTTGTTAGCAGGATATTCCAATTTGGGCACCGCAGTGATTCCTAGAAATAGATCGGTGAAAGTTGTAAATTTTTTTAAGGCGAAAGCAGCAGGCCGATAAAAAAGATTAAAAACCAGAAATAGACAAATAGAAATGTAAGTAGCAGTCTCGATAAAATAGCTAATTTTTTGTAAGAGCGATCTCGCTCTAAGGTGTTGCTCTTTTCCTAATCGAAGTGAAATTCGATCGTTTGGTAAGGTAGCAAGATTGTAGATAATCAGAATCAGACAAAAATTGATAGGGAGATAATATCTAGCAATATCGATCGGACTATAGGAGACGCGAAATACCGCAGCAATAAAATATATAATTAATGAAATTGGCAAAAGAGATATAGCGATCGCAGTATCTTTCGCGATTGCGACAATATTAGACTTTTTATATAAAGCAACAATAAATGGAGCAGATAATAAGATCGAGAACCAAACCAAACCATATACGTAATTTATTAGGGTGTAAGATTGTATGTGACTTATGAAACTTGTTGGGATGAATCCAGATAGAACTGATGTCATCGATAGACTTTTCAAGATTTCATCAATTCCTTCAGTAATTAGCAATCCTTTACTTCGTGTAGCCTGACTTGGTAGGATATTGCCACTCATAACCATCTTATTATAAATAAAAACTGGGACAATAAAAAAACAAGACGAAGCAAGAAAAATAGTATAGTTTTTACTCAACTCTAACAATCTTGGAAAATTAACTTGAAGTAGAATCAGGAATGCGGCTAACACCAGAAAAATACTGTTATAGCGAAAGGCAAATAACAATCCAAATAGCAGTCCAGCCGATATCGAGAATATGTTTTTAAATCTGTTGTCAGATGAATGAAGGAGTAAAAGTACGATCGCCGGAACGCCAGACCACAAAAATATATCGGTTCCTTGAGTGCTCCAAGATGGAGTGTATAAGATAGGCAGGATGACAGCTATGACGTACTGTAGAGGTAGCAAGAATTTACCCACCTTCAAGGATGTTGAGAGCAAACGACTACCGATCGCCGCCCAACAGAACCAGCCCACTATGGTTGTCAGCCCATAGATGATTTTGAGAGCAGTTGCCAGCGGCATCTTGAAAAATAGCAAAGACGCAACGAGTAGTGAAAATGCTGGCGGGAAATGGGTGAGATATTCAGAATTTGGTGGTTGATTGAGATCGAAATTTAAACTTAAGGCAACTGTTAGCCCTAGACCTTGCACCAGACGATGAGCGGCTTGTAACTGAAGCCCCTGATCGCTAGCGATCTGAACTGGTGCCAGAACTCTGGCTAGGATTACAAATAATCCTGTAATAAAAATGGTGCCAAAAACTTTAAGATTACCTTCACTGAGAAGATATATAAAGGCTCGTAATCTCTGCTTCATAATTTCTCTTGTACCAAACCAAAATGGTTGAAACCGGATCGCTAAGATCCTCAACGTTTTGTATCTAGCCTGTTGGGAGGAAGGACTCAGAGGCGATCGAGAACTTTACCATACTTCGATCGCCTGTTAATCTGAATATTGCTACCCTAATCTAACTAGCTTAATGACAACGCACTTCAGGCGATTGTCGCCCTTCGATTTATCCTATTGCTACATTAAGAGCAATACTTGCCTATATCACCTGAGCGATGAATTTTTTGCCTAAATTGCCAGCAATTTTGTTAGGGACGGTAGTAACGATCGCGATCCCGCAACTTGCTGTAGGATTATCCCCCACGGAAGTCAATGGTATTGCCCAACAGATTACGGTACGAATTGATGGGGCTAACACTGGTTCGGGAGTAATTGTTGACAAGCAAGGAAATACTTACACGGTTGTCACTAACTGGCACGTAGTCGAGCAGTCTGGAACTTATACGGTTCAAACCTCTGATGGCAAACGCTACCAAGTGAATTCTAGCCAAATCAAAAGACTGGGTGGGGTAGATTTAGCGGTATTGCAATTTAGTAGCGAGATTAATTACCGTCAGGCAGAGTTAGGCAATTCGGAGCGACTGAGCGAAGGTGCAACGGTTTTTGTCGCAGGCTGGGCTGAACCAGATCGCATCAATCCAGAGCGAGGATATAAATTTTTAACAGGGAACCTTTCCGGGCGGGTGGCAAAGCCTAAAAATGGGTATGGCTTAGTTTATACCAATGTCGCTAAACCAGGGATGAGTGGAGGCCCGGTCTTAAACGACGAGGGTTTATTAGTGGGGATTAACGGGGCAACTATACCTGATGGTAGAACTGGAGACAACGATTATTTTGGGATTCCGATCGATACATATATCAAGCTTGCTTCCGTACCGAGAAGAAATCCCCCCTCAACTAACCCCTCTCCTCCTGTTAGGACTGCGACAGCGCTACGTAGTACCACAACTACACCAGCACCAACACCGCGATCGCAAGGTAACACTCCACGCCGCATTAATAACAGCGTTGCCTACTACTCTCGATCTAGCTTTTCTCTAGCAAAAACTCTCACCGGACATTCTCAGCCAGTTGTTGCCATCGCCATTAGCCCCAACAGTCAGACTTTAGCTAGCGGCAGCGGCGACAGGACTATCAAAATCTGGAATCTGGCTACTGGGGAAGAAATTCGCACCCTTTCCGGTCATGCTAGAGAGGTTAATTCGGTTGCCATTAGCCCCAACGGTCAGACTTTAGTTAGTGGCAGTGGCGACAGCACTATCAAAGTCTGGAATCTGTCTACAGGGGCAGAAATCCGCACCCTCAAAGGTCATTCCGAATCGGTGGATTGCGTCGTCATTAGCCCTGACGGGCAGACTTTAGCTAGTGGCAGTAGAGACGGCGCGATCATCATCTGGAATCTCTCGACAGGTAAACAAATTCGCACCCTGAAAGGACATTCAAAATGGGTGATTTTCGTTGCCTTTAGCCCGGATGGAAGGACTTTAACTAGCAGCAGTCATGAGAAGAACATCAAAATCTGGAATCTGACGACGGGCCGAGAAATCCGTACACTAACTGAAAACCCCGATTTGTTTGCTTTGGTTACGACAGTTGCTACTAGTCCTGATGGGCGGACTTTGGCCGTTAGCGGTCTTGGCGATAGCGATAATAGCGACGATACGATCGAAATTTGGAATCTTGGCACTGGGAAAAAAATCCACACTCTCTCTGGACATTCCAAGGAGGTTAATTCCGTTGGTTTTAGTCCTGATGGGCAGACTTTAGCTAGTGGCAGCAGTGATAAGACCATCAAAATCTGGAATCTGGCGACAGGGAAACAAATTCGCACCCTCAAAGGACACTCGGCTGATTCTGTCGCTTTTAGTCCTGATGGGCAGACTTTAGCCAGTGGCGGTTATGATAAGAGGATTGAAATTTGGCGAGTGGAAGGGCGGTAACGAGCGATCGATTTCATCAAACCTCGATCGCCTGTTAATCTGAATATGGCTACCCTAATCTAACTAGCTTGATGACAACGCACTCGATCGCTCCCGAAATCGATCTCCAAGAGGATATTGACCCCAAATCAACCGTAGGCACGCGCATCTGATGGCAAATGTAGAGCATTTAGCACTACTTGAAGCGGGTGCGGTGAGGTGGCTGGAATGGAGAGATAGCTATCCTGATATAGAACCAGATTTGAGCGGAGCCAATCTCATTGGAGCCAATCTGAGAGGAGCAAATCTTAAAGCAGTTAACCTTAAAAGCGCAGATCTGCAAGGGGCTAAACCGATCGCAGCTAACCTGACGGCGGCTAACCTCAGTCTGGCCAATCTTTATCGAGCAGAACTAATCGATGTGGAAGCGATCTCCGCTAATTTTATCGGCGCTAACCTGAACGAGGCTGACTTGCGAGGAGCCAATTTCAGTCGTGCTAACCTCATGGGAGCGGATTTGAGAGCAGCAAACTTTCAAGATGGCGATTTGAGCGATGCTAACTTAATCGGCGCTAGCCTGAGCGACACTAACTTGACAGCAGCGGTTTTAATTGGCGCAAATTTGAGTAATGCTAATTTGCACGAAGCCGAATTAATGGAAGCTCGGTTTTACAAGTCTAATTTGCAGCAAGCTAACCTGAGCGCAGCGCATTTAATTAAAGCTGATTTGTTTGGAGCTAATTTGAGCGGGGCTAATTTGAGCGGGGCGGATTGTAGGTGGACTAATTTTAGTAAAGCGAATATCAGCAGAGCTAATCTCACAGGTGCTAACCTGAGAGGAGCCAACCTGCGAGGTGTCAATCTTCAAGGAGCTAATCTTACAGGAGCTAATCTGCGAGATGTCAATTTTCATCAAGCCAACCTGCAAGAAGCGATTATGCCCGATCGCACGATTCATTGTTAAGTAATAAGTAATAAGCTTGCCCTGAGCCTGCCGAAGGGTAACAAGTAATAAGTTAATTACCCATTGGAGTCATGACTGATTTTTTTCAATTTGAATCCGATTTTGTAGAATCTTTACGCTGTATTCCGATGCAAGTCAGGATGAAGTTAGATACTTGTGGAATTAAATTAAAATTGCAAGATTGGCACAAGTTTGCTGCTGAAGAACGCCAACAACTAGTAGATTTACCTTGTGCGATTGCCTCTGAAGTTCAAACCTATCGTCAGTTCTTAAATCGGCTAGTCATACAGCGTACAGGCGTGCCAGCTAAAGATCTGCCAGTTGAAGATATACCTGCCTGGATGGACGATATAAATATTCCGATCGCCGTCCAAGAAAAAGCTCAAGAATTTGACGTAACTATCGCTCAATCCCAATGGAAAAACCTCACTCCCTTACAGCGTTTTGCTTTAATCAAACTCAGCCGCTCCAGCCATGAAAATAGCAATTTTTTGCCCGCACTTAAAGAATTTCAAATTGTTAACGATCGATCGCAGATAAGTTAAAAATAAATCCTATTTAGTCAGTATGTTACCAAGAGAAGAACTGTTAAAAGGGGTAGAAAATCGAGATAGCGTCGCCCGTGTTATCGATCGCGCTGAACAGGCAATTAAAACCTGGGAAGTAGCTGTAACAGATTTTCTTTCTCCCCCAGAATCGATCGAAGCGCAGCAAGTATTTAAGCGGTTGGAGGAAGTTCAACTATTAGCGGGTGGCGGCTACCCTCAAGCCGAACGCCAACGTTTAGCGATCGCACGTTCGGAATTGCCTCTCGATCCCAGCCAAATTCCCCTAGCAGCCTTAGAAATTGCTGGGAATTTCCTGTTCGATCCCGCTACCCACCGCGACTTTTTAGGGGCAATGTTAGCGACGGGAATCGTTAGAGATAAAACGGGCGACATCATCGTTTTAGGCGAACAGGGAGCGCAAGTAATTGTAGTGCCTGAAATGGTAGAGTTTTTAACTGCAAGCCTCACGCAAGTGCGATCGGTAACGGTAAAAACCAGGCAGATTCAATTGAGCGAATTAAAAGTTCGAGAACCGAAAAAGAAAGAGTTAACCACCACCGAAGCATCAATGCGGCTAGATGCGATCGCTTCGGCAGGGTTTGGCCTCTCTCGCAGCAAAATGGTTGACTCGATTAATGGTGGCGACGTTCGCGTCAACTGGAAAGAAGTTACTCAACCGAGTTATTTAGTTAAATCTGGAGACTTAATCGCCCTTAGCGGTAAAGGCAGACTCGAAGTTGGAGAAGTAGCAGTTACCAAAAAAGAACGTTATCGAGTTCAACTTACCCGCTTTATTTAGTTGCAAATCGCAGACCATGAATAAAACTTCTTATCTATCTACCAAGAATATTAACGTCAGTGAAAGATTGATTTTTGCTCTCGATTTTGAAAGTAATAAAGAAGCGAGAGAAATAGTAGAACGCCTCGGAGATACGGTAATTTTCTACAAACTTGGATTAGAGCTTTTCATGGCTGGAGGCTACTATGAGTTAGTCGATTGGCTGGCAAATAACGGGAAGAAAGTATTTGTCGATTTGAAGTTTTTCGACGTACCCCAAACAGTTGGTTCTGCCGTCAGACAATTAAGAAATAAAAATGCCACTTTTACTACGGTTCATGGAAATGACAAGATTTTAGAGGCAGCAGTTAAAGAAAAAGGAGATTTAAAGATATTAGCAGTCACAGTTCTAACCAGCCTCGATCGCCACGATCTCGATGATTTAGGATTTGAATGCAATGTCGAAAACCTGGTACTGTCGAGAGCCAAAAGAGCCTTGCAGTTAGGATGCGATGGCGTAATTTCTTCGGGACTAGAAGCCCGTTCGTTAAGAGAATCATTGGGAGAGAATTTCTTGATAGTTACTCCTGGAATTCGACCGATCGCCAACGTAGACGATCAAAAACGCACGGTTGATGTCGAGCAGGCATTCTTAAATGGTGCCGATTATATTGTAGTTGGCAGACCGATAAAGTTAGCACCAGATCCTTACCAAGCCGCCCAAGATTTACAGCATCGAATTGGTAAAGTATTTAGCGATCGCGATCGTTAAGTAATAAGTAACAAGTAATAAGTAATAAGTAGAGATTGTAAATCTACAATAGAGGTAGATCTTGGAAATTGAAGGTCGTGGCTAGTTATACCAAATCCGGTTTCCAAAACCGTCTTGACCTCGCCCCGACTCCGGCTCCCCTCTCCCGTGGGAGAGGGGTTGGGGGTGAGGGCAGCAAAGGATGGTATGAGAACCGGATTTGATATTAGATCGAGGTTGGGAATGATGAAAAACATCCAGATTGCTCGTTTGACGTGGGCTAAACTCTGGGAGGATTACAGCCGCAGAGTTCCATATGCTCGCACCTATCAACAAGCGATCGAAGCCGCTGGAGGAACGCTAGCTAACGATCACATTGCTTTTCGTTCTCTACGCCTGACTGCTGACACTCCCAAGGGGAAGATCGAATTAGGAATTCCCTACATCGGCCGCATAGTTGAAGCTTTAGGTTACAAAGTCGCTGGAGAGTACGAATTTCCCGAACAGCAACTTTACGCCCTGCACTACCAGCATCCAGACCAAGATGAATTTGACTTGCCCAAGCTGTTTGTTAGCGAACTGTTGGTAGATGCCTTACCGGAGAAGATTGCCGATGTAATTGCTCAAATAGTGGCTTCCGGTCAGTTTTTCAATTCCCAAACTCTAATCGAAGACATTGCCGCCGCTTTCCCCGAAACCGAGTTAGATCGAATTGCCACCCGACTTCAGGAGATATTTATCCGCCCTTGGGAACCTCCTCAAAAATCCATCGTGGAAGCAGTAAATCAAGTTACCCAATATGGGGCTTGGGTACTGTTACACGGCTATGCCGTGAATCACTTTACTGGTTACGTCAATCGCCAGCAAACTCCGCGCTATCCCGATATTGCCAGCACGGCGCGAGCCTTGGCCGAACTAGGTATTCCCATGAAAGCCAAAATTGAAGGCAGCGTCAGCACGGGACTGCAACAAACAGCCACCCAAGCTGCGATCGAAAACGTGCTAGTCCGAGACGACAGCACCGGGGAGTTAATCAAGATTCCTTGGACTTATGCTTACTACGAAATCGCCGAGCGCCATCCGGTTGAAGTCGCTCCAGGTGCGATCGATCTGTTTCAAGGTTTTCTCAGTTCTCAAGCCAAGAACTTATTTGAAATGACTCGCAAGGGGTGAGGGAGAGAGGGAGCAGGGGGAGCAGAGGAGCAGGGGAGAAAATTAACTCCTGACTTCTGACTCCTGACTTCTGACTCCTGACTTCTGACTTCTCTTAATATTGGTTGATTTGCTTCCGTAATTCCTCTAGTTCGGCATCTACAGGAGGCGTAGCTGGTTGAGGGTTAGCGGTTTGGTTGGCATTGGCCGGAGGCAGCACTCCACTCGACTGAGGAGCAGCACCCAGCATTTGAGCTTTCATTGCTGCTAGCTCATCATCTACACCGCTGCCAGACTCTAGCATCTTAAATTGACTCTCTAAGTCTGCTCCAGCTAGTTCTGCGGCTGACTGAGATTTCGCTTCCATCATCAGCACTTTTTCTTCCATCCGCTCGAAGGCTCCCATGGCACTACTCGTACCTAAGTTGCCAATAGTATTTTGCAACTGCTCGTTAGCTTTAGCAGCAGCAGCCCGCGACTTGAGCATATCTTTCTTGGTCTTAGCTTCCGAAATCTTGCTTTCTAAGCCAATTAAGTTGCGCTTAAGGGTTTCTACCTGGCCAGCTTGCTGATCTAACTGAGATTTAAGTTGAGCCGCAGTCTCGCCAAAATTCTTTTTCCGTTGCAACGCTTCGCGCGCCAGGTTCTCATCCCCTTTGGTAAGAGCCAACTGCGCCCTTTGCTGCCAATTGTTGGCTTCGGTCATATTTTTGTTGTATTGTTGCTCGGTGCGCTTCTGAGTGGCAATTGATTGAGCCACTGCTTGGCGGAGCGATACCAAGTCTTCCTGCATATCGATGATGGCTTGCTCCAGAATCTTTTCTGGATCTTCAGCCTTGCTCACCATGTCGTTAAGATTGGCTCTGACGACTCGCCCAATGCGATCGAATAATCCCATAATGCTGTCTATCCTCTTGGCGTTTACTTAAAGTATTAGCAAGCTTAGGCGATCGCCTGCTAGGTTTAACTTCAATTATGTAGCAATTATTCCCAAGTCCCTCTCCAGTCTAAACCTCTCTCTTGAGTAACTCACATAGATTTTCAAAAAAAATCAAAAATGGGGGCTTCTTATCCAGTTTATAAACTCAAACCCCAAATCGGGAATAAAATTTAGAAAGTGTGGAGTGCGAAATGTTAAATTGCTAGTTGCTTCCCCATCTCCCCATCTCCCCATCTCCCCCTCCCCTCTCAATCCCCCTGCTCTAATTGAGGAGGATTATTGCCAGAGAGCATTTGGGCTTTCATCGCAGCTAGCTCGTCGTCTACCTCATCGGCATCTTCCAAAGAAAGAAATTGTTTTTCTAGCTCGTCAGCATTCAAAGAAGCGATCGCTTCCGATTGGGCTTCTAGCTGCATGACTTTATCTTCCATCCGTTCAAAGGCATTAAGCGAGGTACTGGCGTTCGTATTTCCCAGCATTTCTTGCAACCTTTGGGTGGCTTGAGCCGAGCGAGCGCGGGCAATATACATATCCTTTTTCGTTCTCGCTTCCGAGATTTTGCCCTCTAGCGTCCGCATATCTCGCTTCAGTTTGGTAACGATCGCATTTTGCTGCTCTAACTGAGCTTTCAGCGCCTCCTCTGTCTCCTGATAAGTTTTTCGTTTAGTCAGAGCTTGCCGCGCTAACTCCTCGTTGCCCGCTTGCAGGGCTAACTGAGCGCGACGATACCACTCCGCCGCCGAGGAGCGATTTTGGCTGCACTGTCTCTCAGTGCGTTTTTGGGTAGCAATCGCCCCAGCCACAGCTTGCCGCAGGTTAATCAATTCCTGCTGCATATCGTCCACGGCCTGTTCCAAGATTTTCTCTGGATCTTCTGCTTGAGAAACCAGGCTGGTAATGTTGGCTCTAATTGCCCGCCAAAGGCGATCGATTAATCCCATGGCTCTAGGAATTATGAATTATAAATTATGAATTATGAAAGAGGAGTTCAGGAAGTGTTAAGTGTGGAGTGTTGAGTGTTGAGTTAAAAATCCTCCCCTGCCTCCCCTGCCTCCCCATCTCCCCCTCTCCTCACTCTCCACTCTCTCCGCTTTCTTTGCCTCTACCTTTATGGGGAATAATACACTCGCGCCTCGATTCCTTGCCTGCGAAGCCGCTCTACTGAGGCTTGAGCTTTAGACTCTCGGAAAAAAGTAGCAATTTGCACCTTTTTGCCTTCTGATAATTGGACGGGTAAGGCATCGGGAGCAATTTTCCTGGCTCGAATCAAAGAACTCTCATCTGTATAATCGGCCATCACAAAGAAAAACTCTCTTCCTTGCCGATCGGGATTCGGGGTAGAACGAGCGCTAGAAGTTGAGAATTCAATTACTGGTGCGGCAGGAGGTGCAGAGCTTGGTCTATTGGGTACCGATTGAGGCGCGGGGGCAGATGTAACTACTGGTTGTTGATCGGAAGGGAGCAACGCCCCTACAAGGTTCTGGGGATTGCTGTTAGTCGCCGGACGAGGATTAGTTTGAGGGGCAACTCGTTGGGTGACGGCAGTGCGATTGGGAACTGGAGATTGAGGCGAGACAGGATCTAATCCACCCAAGTTACCCAAATTAAGCTCGGAAAAATTTTCCTCAGTCGCTAGGTTGGGAGCATCGGGAATTGGTGGGGCAGACGATCGATTAGCTGCAATGTTCGTCCCACCTGCATTTTGATTCCCCGTTGGCGCAGTCGATTGCCCGGAACCGCTAGTGCCTCCAGCGTTCAGGAAAGATGGATTTTGCAAGATGTAGGCGATCGCCCCTGATGCTAGCAATAAAAGTAAAATAGAGGCCATTGCCCAAGGAGTCAGCAACGTGTCGAGGAGGCTATTTTTTTGCTGATTTTTGGCTTCTTCTTTAGCTAAGCTGCGGAGTAGTTCTTCAGAAGATGATAAGTAGTCATTAGGAGATGTAGGTTCTGGCTGCGTAGGAACTAAAGCCGATCCTCCAACTGCTGGCTGCTGGCTTATAGTTGGTTGGACTGAAGGAGAAGGTATTTCGGTCGGATTTATTACTGGTACTTGCGTGAAGTTCTGAAGGGTTTGAGGTTGCGTCTCAAAATTGGTAGCACTCAGCGCTCCTGGCACCATCGTTGTTAGACTTAACATTCCAGCAGAAGATGAAATCTCTTGGCTGTCATTCCCAGCACTACCATAGCTTCCAGTAGCATTACCCATCGATTCTAAGGGTTGGGTAACTTGTCGATTTTCCCAGTCAGGAAGTGGCGTAGCTTCATTTTCTAGGCGTTGTCGTTGATATCGCGCTAGTTCTTCCTCAAGCTGGATATCGAGACTGCCGAGCGCGGCTCTTAGAATTGGGTTAATAGAGTGACTAGGAGATGCCACTGAAGATTCTGAACTCATAGCTGGGTCCTCACCAGTATTGACTCGCTGCTGATTGTAACAAGTAATTTATCTCTAAACTACTCCCCGCTGCTACTTTCGGCATGGAAAGGGGAGAGAGAAAGAGAGGGGGAATAATCTTTGCCCCATGCCCCATGCCCTATGCCCCATGCCCTATGCCCTATACCCTAAACTCCTAATATTATGTCTTTTAGATCCTTAGATAAGCTCTTAAGTGCTTTAGAAAATCAAGCTCAGTTTAAAGAATTACAGCAGTTTCAAAGAATACTAGATTGCTGGACGGAAGCGGTGGGAGCCGCTGTTGCTTCTCATTCTAGACCAGTAGGGATTGCTCGCGATGTTCTCTGGGTTGCTACTTCGAGTTCTGCTTGGTCGCAAACTTTAACTTTAGAGCGTTCCCGAATTTTGAAAAAGCTCAATGCCCTCTTGCCCGATGCTCCGATCGATATTCGCTTTTCTCCGGCTCAATGGCGAGATGCCTCTACTCAATATACTCCCGATATCGAAAACACATCTAAGCGATCGCTACAGACGACTTCTCTACCTGCTGCTAAGCGCGAACCTGCCAAAGATCCTCAAACGGCGTTTGCTCGTTGGGCCCAAACTTTGCAAAAGCGATCGCAACACTTACCTCTTTGTCCCCGCTGCCAGTGCCCCACGCCAGCGGCAGAAATAGAACGCTGGGGAATCTGCGCTTTTTGTAATTCGAAGTCATAGCGATAACGGATATGCTCGATCGGCAGGTAGCAAAATTTAATCGGGTATTTTGGCTGAAAGCGATTACGTCTTTTGACAGAAGCTAAACCCTGAGTAATTCGAGAATATGGTCTAGGGAGCCAAGTAGCAATAATAGCTAGTTACTTACTACTTAGCGATCGCTATCTAAAGCTTAATCGTTACTAAGTATTGTTTCTTATTGATACTTAATTCGTACATTTATTAATTCGATCGATCTATACCCCAATTTTTCGATCGAATCTAGCTTTATGAGTATAGATACCGCTTGTCGTTTTACTTGATCCCCATCTGGTTCATCCCCAAAAAGTATCAAAAAATACTGTGTTTACCTATTTATCTAATAATGTATCTATTTATAAAGCAAACCTAAAATAAATCTAAAGGAGGTTGGGGATCGGGGATCGCTGTAAGCCAGACAGGACAATTATTTTACAGATTTGAGCTACTGTCAAGCACCATGGCAGAATTTAACCATAGAAAGTAGAAATAATTAAAGAGGCTATTCCTCTGAAGGACTCCAAATGAAAATGCCCAATGTTTTAACTTCTGCCTGTCGGTATTGTCGATATTTCCAACCGGAAGGACGACGGGGCGGACTTTGCCAGCAGTTAGGAGCGCCTGTAAGAGGTGAATGGAAAGCCTGTGCTTTGGCGCTCCCACCTTTTGCACCCTCTTGGGAAGCTTTGGAAGAAATGGTGATTTTGTCTCCAGCAGCACAAAAAACGCTTAACACTAAAGTCTGCGATCGCTCTTTAGAATATCTGGAAGCACAACTTTCAGCTAGCCCAGATACCTCTAACGCTAAAATACTGACAGCGAATTCAGCCAAAGCTTAGCACCGTTTCTAAAAAACCGCATGATATAAAACATTAAAAACCTTTTTTGAAAACCTTCAGCACCTTTATTTATTAAAGGTGCTTTTAATTTACCTATTACCTATTACCTATTACTTATTCCCTCATGGCAGCCAAGGATACTGACGGAAGTTAGGCGATCGCTTCTCTAAAAATGCCTGTTTGCCTTCAGCACCTTCTTCGGTCATGTAGTAAAGTAAAGTGGCATTGCCAGCTAATTCTTGCAGTCCGGCTTGACCGTCGCAATCAGCATTAAATGCAGCTTTGAGACAGCGAATAGCGATCGGACTTTTTTCTAAAATTTCTCCTGCCCATTTAATTCCTTCTACTTCTAATTCTTCGACCGGAACAACGCAATTAATTAACCCCATTTCTAAAGCTTGGGCTGCTGTATACTGCCGACAGAGAAACCAAATTTCCCGCGCTTTTTTTTGTCCGACGATCCGAGCCAAATAGCTAGCCCCAAATCCGCCATCAAAACTGCCTACCTTGGGTCCAGTTTGCCCGAAAATAGCATTATCGGCAGCAATTGTCAGATCGCAAATTAAATGTAGAACGTGTCCTCCACCGATCGCATACCCAGCTACTAAGGCAATTACTACTTTGGGCATCGATCTGATCAGGCGTTGTAAATCCAAGACGTTTAAGCGGGGGATACCGCCATCATCGATGTATCCAGCCTCGCCGCGCACGCTTTGATCGCCACCAGAACAAAAAGCGTATTTGCCATCGGTATGAGGCCCTGCGCCAGTAAATAAAACTACGCCGATATTCGTGTCTTCCCTAGCATCCCAAAAAGCATCGTAAAGCTCGACTACAGTTTTCGGCCGAAAGGCATTGCGTTTGTGAGGACGGTTAATCGTCACTTTGGCGATCCCATCGGCTTTGTGATATTCGATGTCTTCGTAGGTTTTAACGGTTTGCCAGTTGACTTGCATAAGGGGAAATGCGATCGCTAATCTCAGTTTGAGTTTAACCCAGAGTGGGCGATCGATTTCTCGTAGTGTCTCTAGATCGTCAACTTGGGTAAAAATTTACTCGCTTAATGCTCTAGCAAGAGCCACAAAATCCCATCCTCTCTAGCTGCATGATTACCAGGCTAGACTAGAGACAAAACTAGCGGTGCAACCAATGAATCCGACAAAGAATCTTGACTCACCAGAACTTCAAGATGAAACTGCCAGATACGATCGACTGATAGACCAACTGCGCCGATTTATGGGGGGACAGATGTACTACGTTAACATCTGGCTGAACTCGCCCCATCCCGATCTAGGAGGCTTGACACCTCAATTTTTCATCAATGAGGGCAAACTTGAAGTTGTCGAGTCCCTAGCCTGGGCAATGGAAGTCGGACAACCAGGATGAGGTTACAGTATAAGTGCTAACGGGGAATCAACTCATCACTACTCTGGCTTCACTTCCCACTCGATCGATGCCAGGATTAGTTTTTCGCGTTGTTCATATCAGACACCTGAATACCTGCTTGTCTTCCATTGGCTCTCTTAGATTTGGTGGAAGGTACAATCAGCCTCAAGCGTTTGAATCGCTATATTTGGCAGATAATCCTGTGACTGCTTTGTTAGAAGTTGAAGCTTTATTCAAAGCTTCAACCCAACTTCAATGTATTCTAAAACCGCCACAACTACTAATATCTATTGAATACAAATCGAGCGCAGTTCTGGATCTAACTGAGCTTAACCATCAGCAGATCTTAGGAACAAATTTACAGGAATTAACTGGCAATTGGCGACTGATGAATGCGTTAGGTCGGGTTGCGCCGACACAAGTTTTGGGAGAGGCTGTCTACAACCTCCAAAATGTGGAAGCGATGAAAGTACCTTCAGCCCGCGATCCAAATGTTTACAACCTGGTGGTTTTTCCAGATCGGCTAGCGGGAAGCAGCTTTTTGCGCGTCTACGATGACTCTGGCACGATTAACACTCGACTACCTTAAGAACGGGCGATCGCCTGACGATATCTTTTAAAATAGAAATCGGGATTGTTGAGATTTGTATCAAGCCTTGAGGCATAGCATTAATCATGGCTCCAGCCGTTTTCATTCAAAAATTACAAAAACGCTACGGTGCAGTCGCAGCGGTTAAAGATGTCTCTTTTGCGATCGAACCTGGTGAAATCTTCGGGCTGCTCGGTCCGAATGGTTCTGGCAAAACGACGACGATTAGATGTTTGTGTACTTTAGCTAAACCAGATGCGGGCCAGCTAGAAGTGATGGGGATCTCGGTGGTGGAGAAACCCAGAGCGGTAAGGCAAAAATTGGGCTACGTGGCTCAAGAAGTAGCGATCGATAAAATCTTGACCGGGCGCGAACTCCTAGAATTGCAAGCCGCTTTATATCACCTCCCCAGCAGCTTGGCAAAACAGAGAGTCGATTTGATGTTAAGCGTTCTGGGATTGGAAGAATATGCCGATAAGAAAACCGGGACTTATTCTGGCGGATTGCGGAAGCGCCTGGATTTAGCCGCTGGCTTGCTGCACCAGCCAGAGGTTTTGGTGTTAGACGAACCGACAGTAGGATTAGATATCGAAAGTCGCGTCATCGTTTGGGATTTCTTGCGCCAACTGCGAGAGCAGGGAACGACGATTTTATTGAGCAGCCACTATTTAGAAGAAGTTGACGCTTTAGCCGATCGAGTAGCAATTATTGATAAAGGGGTAGTAATTGCCGCTGGTACGCCTTCGGAGTTAAAAGATCGCTTAGGAGGCGATCGCATTACCCTGCGGTTGCGGGAGTTTGCCCCCGTCGAAGAAGCTCAAAAAGCTAAAGACTTGTTATCTTCTCTGCCTTTTGTCGAGGAAGTCATTATCAATCCGGCTCAAGGGAACTCGCTAAACTTAGTAGTGAAACCTCAAAGCGATGCCCTCACGTCAATTCAACAGTCGATTCAAGCAGCGGGTTTACCAACTTTTGGTATTGCCCAAGCCAGACCCAGTTTGGACGACGTTTACTTGGCAGCTACCGGCCAGACGTTGATGGATGCAGAACTGGCCGCCGCTGGCAGTCGCGACCTGAAAGCCGAGAAAAAACAGAGCATGAAATGAAAGCAGTTCAAGCTTCGGCTACTCTCAGCTTGAAGGAGTTCAGGGGTTCAGAATGTAAAGACGCGCCATACATAGGGGTGAGTTGTAGGGGCGGGTTTAGCCAGCTAGGTTTGTAGCACACCTTAATTGTTAAATCAAAGCCGCCCTGCCAGACCGATAACACCAATGCCTGAATGCGTGAATTAGGAGAGAGAGAAATGAGTGGTACTGTTACAACTTCCAAATCCGATATTAACCTGCGATCGCCCTCAGCCGATTCAACGGGGAACGATAGCAATTTTACGGGCGAATTCATCCAGGAAACCCTGGCATTAACCAAGCGCCTGTTTATTCAACTACAGCGCCGTCCTTCTACTCTGATTGCCGGGGTACTGCAACCATTGATGTGGTTGGTGCTGTTTGGGGCGCTGTTTCAAAATGCCCCTAAAGACTTATTCGGCAATAACTTAAATTACGGACAGTTTCTCGGTGCTGGCGTAATCGTGTTTACGGCATTTGCTGGGGCGCTCAATGCGGGCTTGCCCGTAATGTTCGATCGCGAATTTGGCTTTCTCAACCGCTTGCTAGTCGCACCGCTGGCTTCTCGGTTTTCGATCGTGGCAGCTTCGGCGATTTATATTATTGTCCAGAGCCTGATCCAGACAGCAGCTATTGTCATTGCTAGTGCGTTTTTAGGGGCTGGTTTTCCTGACTTCATGGGATTGATGACCATCGCCGCGATTGTCTTTTTGCTGGTTTTAGGCGTGACGGCTTTAAGTTTGGGTCTAGCATTTGCCTTGCCAGGTCATATCGAACTGATTGCGGTGATTTTCGTCACTAATTTGCCTTTACTGTTTGCTAGCACCGCTTTAGTTCCCTTATCTTTTATGCCCAAATGGTTGCAAATCGTGGCTACTCTCAATCCTCTTAGCTATGCGATCGAGCCGATTCGATATCTTTATCTCCATAGCCACTGGACTTTGGGCAGCGTAGTAATGCAAGCCCCTTGGGGCATAATTACTTTCGGTGGGGCGTTGTTGGTCCTATTAGCGTTTGATGCGGTGGTGTTGGTTGCCATCCAACCGTTACTGCGCCGTCGGTTTGCTTGAAACGCGATCGCTACGACCTCCCCTTCTGCTTCACTGTTGAAGATTTAGCGAGATTTAATGTCAGCGATCGCACCTTTGGCCATAGCAGCTATAGCTCGCTCGGTCGCTTTGGGTAAGTGATAGTATTTGCCGCTAGCTTGCTGGGCTAATTCCTTGGCAAACCCGGTGGAGATGAACTTATTTTCAGTATCGATTACCAATAGCTGCATTCCCACTGCCCGAATCCGGCTGGCAATTTCCAACAATTCGGTTTTGATATCTAGCTTTTCTCCTTCTACCATGGGTTCGCCCAAAGAACGCGCTAAGGGAATGTTGCCCCGGCCGTCGGTAATCGCCACGATTACTACCTGACCGATATCTCCAGACATTTGAGCGTTCGTCCCTACCCGGACCGCCTGAGTTAAGCCATGCGCTAGAGGAGAACCTCCACCGCAAGGTAAGCGTTCCAGTCGTTTTTTGGCCAAAGCGATCGATCGGGTTGGCGGTAGCAAGACATCGGCTTTTTCTCCTCTAAAGGGTATCAGCGCCACTTGGTCGCGATTTTGATAGGCTTCTGCGAGCAACTGCATCACCGCCCCCTTAGCCGATTGCATTCGATTGAGGGCCATCGAGCCGGAAGCATCGACTACAAACACTACCAACGCCCCCGCTTTGCGGGCTAAACGCTTGGTGCGAATATCTCCCGATTCGACAAATACCCGTTTGCCAGACGCGCCAAGTTGCGTCCCGGCATTTGCCCGTCGGCGGCGATTTAATTGGTAAGGTGCTGCTGCCCTCAAGGTGGCATCAACGGCAATTCGCCGCACGGGTCCTCTAGGCAACATCGGCTTGACATATCGCCCCCGATCTTCAGAAAAAATTAGGGTACGACTGCCCGATTTGCCCTGTCGGCGAGCCATCTGAGCGAAGAAGAGAACGCTAGGATCTAGCAGCACCCCTTCTGGATCGAAGATAAATTCTTCGGGGATACTAGACTCCTGCTGTTCCGGTTCTTCGGGATTTTCTTTATCCTCTTCTTCCTCTTGTTCTTGCTGCGACTCGTCCTCTGGTGGGGGTGGAGGTGGTGGAGGTGGCGACGGTTGTTGTTCTGGGGGTGTCTCGACAATGGTGGCGCGGGGGACAATTACCAGTTCGACCGCATGGCGCAAATCTTCGGCAGTGACGCTAGTGCGTCCGTCTAAAGCAGCAGCGGCTTTGGCAACTCGGACAGCAAATAGTTCGGCTCGATGTCCCTGTACGCCCCCTCTAAGGGCTTCTTCTACTAAGTAAACAATTTGATCGTGGGTAATGCGAACATCTTTGAGCCATTCCCGTGCCAGGATGATTTGGGTTTTGAGGCCGTCGATATCTTCGCGGTAGTGTTGGAGGAATTCTTGAGGAGATCTGGCATATTGGATTGCTTGTTCTACCGCCTCCACTCTTTGAGACAAATCCAGGACGCTATCGGCAGAAAGGGCGATCGCAATTCGATCGAGCAAATGTTCTCTCAGATCCCCTTCTTCGGGATTGTAGGTAGCGATAAACAACGGTCGGCAGGGATGCTCGAAGCTAATCCCCTCTCGTTCGATGCGGTTAACCCCCTCAGTTAAAGCGGTAAGCAGTAGGTTAGAGATCTGGTCGTCCAGCAAGTTAATTTCATCAACGTAGAGGATGCCTCGATTGGCCTGGGCCAGCAATCCCGGCTGAAACACGGGTTCGCCCCGCTTAACCGATTGTTCGACATCCACCGAACCCAACAACCGATCCTCCGTTACCCCCAAAGGTATCTGAACGAATGGCGCAGGAACTATGGCAGTGTTAAGTGTTGAATGTTGAATGTTGAGTGTTGAGTTAGGAATGCTCCCCATCTCCCCATCTCCCCATCTCCCCCCCTCCTCTTCCGGATCGGCATTCCAAGGGGAACCTTCGATGACTTCTATTGGTGGAATCAAGGCGTGGAGGGCGCGGGCCATCACCGATTTTGCCGTCCCGCGCCGACCAGCGATCGCAACTCCTCCCAATCCCGGATCGACTGCTGCTAGCAGTAAGGCTAATTTGATGGCTTCTTGACCGACTACAGCCGTGAGAGGAAAAGCGATATTAGTTGGAGTAAGAGTGGGTGCGGGCATCAGGGTTTGAGGTCTTGGTTATTTCAGCTTGGCGGTTGAAACCGCAGCTATACAATCGTAGACGGGTTAGCGGCTTCCCGTTGGCGTAGCCTGCCGAAGGCATAGGGTAGTCCGCACAGGCGGACTTCAAGAAAAAGGGTCTTTAAAATCGGATTTGGTATAACTGTTTCTTTTCATTTTAAGTTGCCGAGCGTCCCTTATTGCTTTTCCAGCCACCAGTTTAGTAGGGTGAGTTATGCACAGTGATTGTTTTGTCGATCGCTAGTTTTAACCCCCGCTGCCAACTCTTAGGTCTAAATTTGCCGTTTCGTCTTCCCAATCTCAAATCGCCTCGATTCTACCTGCGCTGGTCGATCGTTGGCGGTACGCTGTTTTTTTTGGGGAAGGTACTTAAAGATCGCGCTCAAGAAGTAGCAGCAATTCGGATCGATAATGCTGGATGGACGAATTTAGCGATCGCTCTCATCGTCACTTTACTGGCTCATACCTGGTCGGGTTTGGTTTGGGCTGGGATTTTGCGATCGCTCCAGCAACCATTTAGCTATCGTTGGGCGCTTCAGGTTTATCTCAAAACCAATATAGCTAAATATTTACCAGGCAACATCTGGCACTTTTCCGGTCGGATTTGGGCCGTAACTCAAGCTGGCGGTTCTCTGGGGGTGGCAACTTTAAGCGTTTTACTCGAACCGCTGTTGATGGCCGCTGCTGCCTTACTGATAACTTTATTAGGCAGTCAGTCAACTAACTCGATCGTACAGGTTGGCAGTTTTATAGGGATCTGTGTCGCGATTCATCCTCACATTTTGAACCTCGTCATTCAACTTTTAAGGCGATTGAAGAGAAAGAGGGCGAGAGAACGAGAGGGTGAGGCAACAAGCATTCTTAACTCAACACTCAACACTCAACATTCAACACTTCTAGAAAGCTATCCATTATTGCCTTTGTTGGGAGAGTTGGGATTTTTAATTTTACGCGGTACTGGTTTTTTATTTGCTTTAAAGGCATTGACAACTGTAAATCCTCATTCCATCCCTCAGTTGATGAGTGCTTTTAGTCTGTCATGGTTGTTAGGTCTGATCGTACCTGGCGCACCTGGAGGCATTGGGGTATTTGAAGCTACTGCGATCGCTCTTTTAGATAAACATTTTCCTGCTGGTTTGCTCTTGAGCGTGGTGGCTTTATTTCGCCTTGTCAGTATTTTGGCAGAAGCGATCGCTGCTGGTTTGGCTGTCTTATCAGAAAGGGTTCTTGGGAAAAGCGCGAACCCATCAAAAAGTTAGGGGCGCAATGCCTTGCGCCCCTACAACAGATTTGCTAATTGGATGCTTCTTAACTTGGCTTGCACTATACTAAGCAGGAATTTGGTAGTTAACGTCAGTTCGGGATAACCTGAAAACCTTACGATATCATCAATGATGAGAATCTAGCACTAATGTAATCGATCGGTTCGAGCAGGTGTCAGTTAAAGAATCTCCCTAACTCCGAACTCCGTTGGCGCAGCCTGCGCTCGGCGCATACTCCGAATTCCGAACTCAGGTTAGTTATTCATCGCTTTCAATGTAAAGAAACGCTAGACCTGAAACTACCAAAGGAAAGAGCCAGCAAACTACGGGAATTAATATCCAGGGCAAGTACGAAGCTGCGTATGAACCTGTCATATCTAATCTTCCTAACTAAAGTTACAGATTTGACAAAAAATGCTACAGGGAGCAGAGAATTATTTTCTCAATTCTCAAACTTGTTAATCGAGCGATTAGCGGCTAGTAGTCAATTAGCTATACTCGCCTCTAACTACTTTAAATTGCCGTTTAGTGGAACGTGCCACGGAAAATCGAATCAATCCCAGCAAAATTTTCTAGTAGTAGATAAGCAGCGAAAGCACCACCCATCGCTCCCACAAAGAATCCTGCGGTTAGTTGGCCCCAGCCTTCAGCAGTCTTTAGGGGGTCGGTAGAACTAGAATCATCCTTTTGGAAAGTTGCTAGACCGTAAATAGACATACCAGCAGTGGCGACCAACAGCACAGAGATCGCGCTGATGAATGCTGCCATGTTAGCTGCTGGTGTATCGCGCAGGGGACCGACCTTAACCCAAGGACCGAGGACAAAATATCCATGCGCTAAACCAATCTCTAATCCTCTCACTAAAGGAGATAAATTTTTGCGGTAAGCTGGGAGATTATTGAGAAAAGTCCTGGTAAAAGCCGAATTATTGATGGGAGTCGATAAATCGCCTACTAGGGGATCGCCATTATAAGGTTGAATGAGTTCTTTTGATTGAGTCATACTTAATTTTTCCTCTCGATCGGGTGGATCTCAAACTTCACACTTCTAAGCAACTGCGATCGTTCTATCTAGCAATTCGATAAGAACTAACAGCTACTTAGTTGCTGCCGCGAGTTTAAATCGCTGGTCAGACGGCTGAGCGTAGATCGGGAAATACCGCCTCAGATAATTTTTGGCAAGTTTTTCATTGCCCTCTATTTGGTATTTACCCTAGAGAAACCTGAATGAACTATACCATAACTCGATCGCGCGATTGAATGATTTCAATAAACATCAATTACGATCTATTTGGCACTAGTTCCTATATAAAGATCGGAGCCAAAAAGCTCCGATCGATCTGGTTTCAATCTGATTTAATCGATCGACAACGAACAGCACTTTTAATCGGGTGTCATTGCCGTTATTATCTTCAATTGCCTAGATAGACTGTCGGGAAACTATCCTCTCAAAATTGGCTTGGGTTTGTTGCAGCAATACCTCTCGGCTGTCTGCGGCTTGCGTTAAAGTTGGAACTAAATTACGCGCTTGCAGGGCCATATGAAGCTGTAGGTGTGCTACATACTCGCTGATATCTTCACGCGAGGAAAGTTGAGGGGATTGTGCTGCTGGCAAATGTGTGTTCTCCATCCCTTTCTTTAAGCGGCTTGTCAACATTTCCGAGCTTACCACGCTCTCCGATCCCCGCTTGGAACTTCGCAAAAAACTTTAATATATCTTTATCGATCGAATGTTAAAAATTGTAAAACCCAAACGAGTACGATTAGCTCGAACAGACTGTCAATCGATCGCTTTGGGTAGGGGCGGCGGCGGATCTAATTGTAGGGATACTAAGTATCGACTAGAGACGATCGCTTCTGGCTGCCAAGGAGAGCGCCAGTAAACGTCCTGAATGACAGCTTTAGCTTCCTCGTTGTTAGCGGGCCAGGCAAAAGTAACTAAGCCCAAGTTATTGTGTCCTATAGCTTCTTTTCCTTCTTGAAACCAGCGGTTGCGCCACAGCCATGACACCAAATCGAACAGCTTTTTGCCCCAAGAGGAGCGATCGCTCGGCTCTTTCAACCTCCAATCTACCAGCAACCGCTCCGCCCGCTCGTCGGGCACGTTAAATTCTCTAGCGAGTTCTCGATCGATCCATTCAATGCGATAGCGCCAATCTGGAAGAGATTGCCAATCGGCCAGGGCGATTTCCCAAGCTATTTGCCAATTACCGCGCCCACCAGTTGATTGCCTGACGATCGGTCCGGTTTCTGGCAGCGTTAAGGCAATTTGTCGGACTGTTTCTTGGATAGTTTGAATTTCAACCAATCGCGGCGGTTGATTCCATCCCATCCAGTCTTGGGGTAACTCAGGGAGGAGAGATTTAAGTTTGGTGTTAATTAAATAGGTCTTTTTCTCGGCATTTTTGAAGGAACTGGAAGTTAGCTGGGCTAAGACTTGCGATGATTCTTGCCAGCCATCGGGGCGATCGCTGGCGGTACTATCTTCGCCCAAATGCCGATGACACCAGTAATTGATGCGAACGGCACTAGCATAGTGAATATCGCCAGAAAGGACGACGATGCGATCGCGTTGTCGAAATAATTCTGCCAGCAACTTAGCAAAACCGATACGGTTCAGCGTCCAAGAATCGCCCACATCGGTAGAAAACATTTCGCCTTGCCGCAGATGCCACTCTTGAATCAGATCGACGATCCACAAACTCTCCAAGTTAGTTGGCACCACCACCAAGGTGATTTCAATTTCTGAATTGCTGGTGGCTTGCAATGGCTGTCGCAACTGCCTCTCAAAAGCTTTTGGGCATAGGAGAATCGGTAGATCGCTAGAATTTTTGACTTTTGACTTTTGACTTTTGACTTGGTGTGGATAGCCTCTCCAAGTGCGGGTGTCTAAGACGATAACTTCATGCTTAAAGCTGCTGATGCTGTAGTGCCAATCTAAAATCGGCGTGCGATCGGGATAATCTCGATCTAATACCAACACATCTTCGTCGAGTTGGAATTTAGGTAGGTCGGTTTCAGGGTCGATTTGGGGAATGCCTAAATACTTAGTAATCTCTTCCCAAGACGATCGATCGCTACCTGCTGACATCGACCACTTTTGGACTGCTGCTAACAATTGTTCTCCCGGCTGGCCGTTGGTAAAGCGATCGGGTGTATTTCCCCAAGCTTGAAATAAGGCATAAGCTAGCATGGCATTCTGAAGTACCCGCCTGCCTAAAGGCTTACCCAGCACCCTTTCGCACCATTCTTGATTTAAATACCAGTCATCGCTAACATCGTGGTCGTCAAAAATTGTATAGGTAGCCACATTCGCTAAGGCTCTTCTGACTAAACCTAAATCGCTTACCAAGCCCTCAATCGCTGCTAACTCCCGCTGGCAATACTGACGGCTGCCAGCTAAATTAACCGGAGTCGGAAAATCCCAGAACCACAGGACTGGCGAGAAGGCAAACAGATACATTGCACAAAATTCGCTCAATCGGAACAGGTGGCTTTTGGCTTTATCTGACTGGTCGGGTAACATAGCGGTAAAACCGCCTTCATCTCTGGCGAGATCGCTGCGCTCTCCTGGCTGAAGTGCCTTTTCGTTTGGGGTCTGAAGCGGTAGATCTTCTTTCCAGCCGAGTAAAGTCGATCCGATGCGATCGATCGCCTCTAGTAACGGATCGGCAACATCGTCGGCATAGATTTGATCTCCGGTTAAAAATAGCTGCTGCGGTCGCTGATTAGCATCGCTAGGGTATTTCGCGATTAAACCATCCAAGATCGAGAGGGCATCGCGTCCCTCGCCGTGAGGTTTTCGACAGGAACCATGCACGATTTGGAGATGGTTCAAATCGGCAGGAGGCATGGCAAATGTGGGTAGCTGATGCTCGAAATAGCTAATGGTGGGATTAGCAGAGTTATCTTGGCCCTGCAATGCTTGAGTCAAATTGCCCTCTGTTTCCCCAAAGTCGAGATCGTAGGCATAGATTTGTCCTGGCTGAAGATGGAAGTCTGCCAACGGTTTAGCTGTAACAGCCACTATATGGAGATATTGGCCTAATTGCACCGTCGATCGCGAACCTTTTAATTCCAGGCGATCGATTTTGGCACCGCTGCCAGTTTCAGTCGAGTAAACCCGCAGAGTCACCAGGCAAGAGTGTTGGAGGGCTAGCCAAACAGTAACGGCCTCAGATTCTACTCGCCGTAGGATCGGTCCGGCGAGAATCAGAGGTAAGGAAGTAAGGCGATCGAGAAGCGTTTCTTGAGCAGAAGGTGACAAGGGGAGAAGTGGGAGAGGGGGAAGAGGTCGAGGGAGAGCCGAGGAGAACTCCGAATTCCGAATTCCGAATTCCGAACTCCTGCCTCTAATGTATTAAAAATTACGAAATAGTTCCGGTCAGAAGTGATACAAGGTATCAAGTTCGATGTAGAAATAAAGCATAGAAGAATAAAGCAAGGAGCAAAAAGCCTTGAAAAAGGTAGAAGCAATTATTAGACCCTTTAAGCTAGACGAGGTAAAAATCGCCTTAGTCAATTCTGGCATTGTGGGGATGACGGTTTCTGAAGTTCGCGGCTTCGGTCGTCAAAAAGGTCAGACAGAACGTTATCGCGGTTCTGAGTATACTGTGGAGTTTCTGCAAAAACTAAAGGTGGAAATCGTCGTTGAGGACCATCAAGTCGATCTAGTGATTGAAAAAATCATTGCGGCTGCTCGCACGGGTGAAATTGGCGACGGGAAGATCTTTGTCAGTCCAGTCGAACAAATCGTCCGCATTCGCACCGGAGAAAAGAATCTCGAAGCCGTTTAGGAAATGTAGAGACGTAGCATGCTACGTCTCTACATTAGTTTATCTAGTTGGGGCAAAATGGCTTTAAATGCTAGGCCCCGATGGCTGACAGATCGCTTTAACTCTGGCGACATTTCGGCAAAAGTAAGTCGGTGCGAGGGGACGTAAAAAATCGGATCGTACCCAAAACCGTTGCTGCCACGGGGAGCATCAGCTATCTCTCCGGGGCAGTAACCTTCTATTTGAGCGGCAATTGTGCCGTCAGGACGAGCGATCGCGATGGCACAAACAAATCGTGCTTGACGTTGTTTTTCGTCACCTAGTTCTCTAAGCAACCGTTCGATGCGATCGCTGTCGGTTTGACCGTAACGGGCTGAATAGACTCCAGGAATCCCGCCGAGGGCATCGACTTCTAAGCCAGAATCGTCTGCTATTGCCCAACTAGAGAGCGATCGAGCGACTTCTGATGCTTTCAGGCAAGCATTAGCTAAAAATGTGTCGCCAGTTTCTTCTATTTCCAATTCTGGGGGCTTGAGTTGCAATTCCCATTCGCCTTCGCCTAAATACTCCTGCATTTCCTTGAGTTTTCCAGGATTGCTGGTGGCGACAATTAATCTTTTCATTAAAAAACTTCTGCCTCGATTCCCCGCCACCATTCACCGAGTTTCATCAGGTCTTGATGGAGATCGGCTAACTCTCGTTCGTATTCTTCTGCTGAAATTGTGGCGCGTCGTTCTTGCAATTTCTTCAGGCGTAATTGCACTAGCAGCCAAGGCTTTGAGATGCTGTCGGTGGCTTCTATATATTTGGCTAAATCTTCGCTGTTCATCTCAATCTGCCTTTGTTAAATTTTTTTTGCTTCTAGCGGCATTCGGGTTGGGGTCGTTGGGTTTCCTAGCGTCAACCCAACCTACGAAATCTCTGACTACTTTTGAAAATTGGTATGAATTTCGATCGCTCAAAAAAGCTCAGAAGTTCGGGAGTTAGATAATTTTACTCATCCGCACTCCCGAACTCCCTTTTTGCGAGCTTTTGCTTAAGCCATGTTTTGGGTAGCAAAGTCCCAGTTAACTAACTCGTCGAGGAAGGTTTGAATGAAGTCTGGTCGCCGATTTTGGTAATCCAAATAATAGGCGTGTTCCCAAACATCTAGAGTTAGCAAGGGTTTTTGGCCGTGAACTAATGGGTTTTCGGCATTGGGGGTTTTAGTTACTTTCAGGGTATCCCCTTCCATCACCAGCCAAGCCCAACCGCTGCCAAATTGGGTAGCCGCAGCAGTTTTGAAATCTTCTTTAAACTTATCGAAGCTACCAAAGGTAGCATCAATTTTAGCTGCTAAGTCCCCGCTGGGCTTGCCGCCACCGCCTGACTTCATAGAATTCCAGAAAAAGGTGTGATTCCAAACCTGGGCAGCGTTATTGAATATACCCGTTTTAGCTGTGTCTTTGAAGCTGGCCTGAATCACTTCCACTAACGGCTTGTCAGCCAGTTCGGTGTCTTTCACCAAGTTGTTGAGGTTGGTAACGTAAGCCGCGTGGTGCTTGCCGTAATGAAACTCAAACGTCCGGGCCGACATATGCGGTTCTAGGGCGTTGAAGTCGTAGGGTAAAGGTGGTTGTCCAAATGCCATTGTTGTTCTTCCTCTGTTCTAAAGCTTTCTCGCTTCTAGGAAATGCTAGCACCTTTCCTTCTGCCGATGACTCGTGAAGAAGCGATCGCCGCAGCGAAACAAAACTTAACGTTAGGATTTTAGCTTAAAATAGGAGATAGCGGAAAGTTCTAGGGAGTTAACTCGCAGTGTTACGTCGCTCCAACTAACAGACAAATCGGTGAAGTCGCTCAGTCGCTGGCTAAATGTCCGGTCGATTTTGATTGTTTGTTAATAGCGATCGCTACTAGGAGTTATCGTGAATATCCCTGCTTCATATCTGGAAAAAATTCGTACTGTCTATCCCCATATATCTTTCGATCGCCTCGACTTTAATCGAGATGGCATGGTGAATGACGTGGTAGTTGTCAATCGCCAGCTAGTATGCCGCTTTGCCAAAACAGACTGGGGAAAAAAGGCTCTTTTACAAGAAGCCAAGGTTTTGGAAGTAGTGCAAAACCATCTCGTTCTAGAGGTTCCCCGCTTTGAACATTTGGAAAAAGGTTTTGCTAGCTACAGATTTATTGAAGGCGAACCTCTTTCCCGTAACACCCTGTTGAAGCTGAGTAAATCCTCACAAGCGCGAATCGTCTCGCAACTAGCTAGATTTCACCACCAATTGCATAGCATTCCCAATGAAGTTTTAGTTAGTGCTGGGGTGTCTGAATCCGATACGGTGCGTTCTCGCGAACATTGGTTGCAGTTGTACGATCGAGTTAAAGAAATCCTCTTTCCTCACCTGTGGCACCACCAGCAAACTTGGATAAACGAACTGTTTGCGCCCTTAGTTGCAGGCGAACTAGGCCTCAGCTATACGCCTGTATTAATCCACGGTGACTTGGCGGTTTATCATATCTTGTTCGACCCGATTTCGGAGAGCCTCAGCGGAGCGATCGATTTTGGGACTGCTGGTTTGGGCGATCCAGCTTGCGATTTGGCCGTACTACTGAGCAATTATGGAGAGAATATCGTGCGGGGTATGAAAAGCGACTATCCCGCCTTGCCGAATATTATCGATCGCGCCCGCTTCTGGATGGGAACGTTGGAACTTCAGTGGGCTTTAAGTGCGATCGAATACAACGACATTTCGCTGTCTTTGGCGCATATTAGTTTGGCAAGAGAGGTTCAACCTCTAGGTATGCCTCTAGGCTAACTGTCTTGCATTCCTATTGGCGATCTATCCTTCAGTGGCGAATTACTAAGAATTTCTTTGACCAGATCGATCGCCTGTTCTGGTGTCCGAGCTACAAAAACATTATTTGCTCCCAATTTTTGGAAAAAAACTTGACTTTCTCGCTCGGCATTTAACAAAATAACTTGTTTATTGGCTTTGAGAGCTAAAGCAATTTCGGAAGCAGTACCAGCACCCATACCGCAGGCAATTATTACATTGCTAGAGAGAACGTTAATGTTATTTCTAGCGTTACCCATGTCGGTAAAAATGGCAATATCTACCGCTTCAGAAATGCCAACAGAGCGATCGCTTGGCAAAATTCCTACAGTTAACCCATTGGCAGCTTTAGCACCTTTATTAGCTGCATCCATCACGCCTGTATTTCTGCCACCAGTTAGCAATATCCAGTCATTTTGGGCAATTAATTGACCGATTTCGCAGGCTAATTTTATTTCAGTTTTTGAAGCGCGATCGCCCGGTCCCATCACTCCTATAACTATCTTCATTATCCTTTGACTTGAATATATTTTTAACTGGATTAGAAATTGAAATCAATATAGATGAGATAGGTACTTTTGCTAGATACTCTATATCTTTGGTTTGTTCGTTTGTTGCTGCGGTTGTAAGTTTTGGCAGTTTAGTTAGTAACTGTCTAGATTTATGAATTCGTCTCTTTTCGCTCCAGGCTACATAAATAGTGCCTAGAACAAAGCTTAAGCCAACAATGAAAGGCGAAGGACTACCTCTGCTTAGTAGCAGAATGACTAGAAAGCCGATAAATACAACAGCAGTCTGCTGTAGCAGAGAACTTAGTCCAGCTTTTGCTTCTCGATCGAGGCTCGTATTATTACGGTTCATCTGAGTTGTCTACAATGTTTTCTTTATCTTTCTTTAGCTTAATCAAATCTGACCAGATACGACCTACTGTACGGCCTGCAAGCGCAATCCAGAACACAATATCAAGAGAGACAATTACAAAACAGGCATAAAAGCTAGATCCTAGTGGATTCTCTTTTAGACAAACATCGAAGCTAGAAAAACTTTTACCGAAAACTGACTCTCCAATCCACTCTGGAGTTTTGAGAATCAGCTAAAGCGTAAGGGCATCTTGTCCTGTAAGGTATAAAAATCTCCAATTTTCTCCAAATACACGGTTGCCGATCGCTTCGAGTGGTTTGAAAGCTCGATCTAGAAACTCTTCTGTCTTTTCGCCCCAATCTTTTGTTGGCCGATCCGGCTCCTCTGCTAGAGATGGAATTGGAACTGTTTGTAATGGTTGTCCGGGAGCCGGATTTATCGACAACGATTGCTGGGCAACTTCCTCATATTGAATTTCTTCTGGCGGCTCTGGCGGTTGAGTCATTTTTAGATCGCAGTGTACTGAAATTTATTATCAGATATTTTTTATCCATCAATAAATTTACAGGCTTATCTTCCATAAGACTTTTTCCCTACGACAAGATATAAAAAAGGCGAACTCTAAGTTCGCCCATAAAAAATAATTGCCGAATCCAAAGGAAATCTAGACTTTTGCTTCTTCTTGCACCAATTTTGCCCAACCCAAATCTTTGAGGCTGTTGTTGCGGCGCAGGGGACGAGTGACCAATTCTAGAATGTCGCGGGCATTCGAGAAGCCGTGAATCTGAGCGAAAGTAAATTCTACCGACCACTTAGTATTGATGCCCCGTGCTTCTAAGGGGTTGGCATGAGCCATGCCAGTAATTACTAAGTCTGGTTTGAGTTCGTAAATCCGCTGCACTTGATTGTAGTTGTCTGGCTTCTCGACAATCTTGGGCATCGGCACGCCCATTTCTTGGCAAGTTTTTTCCAGTAATGCTAACTCAGCAGATTGATAGCGTTTGTCCATGTAAGGAATGCCAATTTCTGGACAAGTCATACCGCAGCGAATCAAGAAGCGGGCTAGAGAAACTTCTAGCAAGTTATCGCCCATGAAGAATACCGACTTGCCACGAATTAACTGGAGGTAATCTTCCAGATTTTCCCAAATTTGCTGCTCTCTTTCTGCCAAACCCTTGGGTTCGATCCCGAATACCGAGCAGATTTTCTCGATCCAAGCGCGGCTGCCATCGGGGCCGATGGGGAAGGGTGCGCCAATCAGCTTGCACTTCCGGCGACGCATTAGGGTAGTGGCGGTGCGGCTGAGGAAGGGGTTAACACCAGCGACGTAATAACCTTCTTCCAAAACCGGGAGTTCGGTGAAGCGTTTAGCTGGCAACCAACCAGATACCTTGATGCCTTGTTTCTTCAATTCCAAAGTTAGTTGGGTAACTACCGGATCGGGTAAAGAACCGAACAAGACTAATGGCGGATGGTCGGCGTATTCCGATTCTTCGGCTGCTACTTCTTCTTTTTTCTTGCCGAAGTGGAGTAGTTTTTGAATGGCGTTGCGTTCTTCTTTGTCAGATTCCCGCGCTTTGTCGGGACAACGGGCTGCCATGGCTGCCAGAACGGTGTCTTCTCCTTGGGTGAAGGCGTAATCCAAACCGTTGGCGCGGGCGACTACGATGGGGATGCCAATTTCCGATTCCAGTCTCGGTGCTAAGCCTTCCAAATCCATTTTGATGATTTCAGTGGTGCAAGTACCGATCCAAACGATAACGCTGGGGTTGCGATCGCGTTTGATTTGGTCGCACAGGCGCTTTAGTTCTTCGTAGTCGTTCAATTTGGCAGAAATATCGCCTTCTTCTAACTCTGCCATGGCATAGCGAGGTTCGGCAAAAATCATCACTCCCATAGCATTTTGCAGGAAGTAACCGCAGGTTTTGGTGCCAATGACGAGGAAGAAACTATCTTCAATTTTCTGATATAGCCAAGCGACGCAACTAATCGGACAAAAGGTGTGATAGTTGCCAGTTTCACACTCAAAATTTAATGCTTGCGGTTCGGCAGCAACAGTCATGGTCTTGGTTTCCTCTCCAATTAATTAATTGCTATGGGAGACAAGGAAAGCGTTTTGAGTGTTGAGTTTTGGGTTTAATTCTGACTTCTGAACTCTTAAACTCAACACTTAACACTTAACACTCAACACTTCTTTAAACCATCATCAGGTCTAGTTCTTCTTCTTCGGTTTTGACTGCTGGTTTGGTAGGGTTGAGGTAGAAGTCGGATAGTAAGGCAAACAATTCGCGATCGGGGGAATCATTGGGAACGACTCCTTCGGGACGCGCCAAGATTTGATCGGCGATATTTAAGTAGTAGTCGCAGACGTAGTTGAGAGAGGGATCTTTTTCTGCCATTTCAAACAAGGTTTTACCTTTAACGCGGGAAACCCGAATGTCTTCGATCAGGGGCAAAACTTCTAAAACTGGCATGGGGACGGAATCAATGTACTTGTTAATCAGATCCCGTTTGGCAGTCCGGTTGCCAATTAATCCAGCGAGGCGGAGGGGGTGAGTGCGGGCTTTTTCTCGCACTGAGGCCGCGATCCGGTTAGCAGCAAACAAAGCGTCAAAACCGTTATCGGTGACGATCAAGCAATAGTCGGCATAGTTGAGGGGGGCGGCAAATCCGCCGCAAACTACGTCGCCGAGAACGTCGAACAGAATCACGTCGTATTCGTCGAAGGCGTTGAGTTCTTTCAGCAGCTTGACGGTTTCGCCAACTACATAACCGCCGCAACCAGCACCCGCTGGAGGCCCGCCAGCTTCAACGCAGTCAACGCCACCATAACCTTTATAGATCACGTCTTCGGGCCAGACATCTTCGTAGTGATAGTCTTTCGACTGCAAGGTGTCGATAATTGTTGGGATCAGGAATCCTGTCAGGGTAAACGTGCTGTCGTGTTTGGGATCGCAGCCGATTTGCAGAACTTTCTTGCCGCGCTTGGCTAGAGCAACTGAGATGTTACAGCTAGTGGTGGATTTCCCAATACCGCCTTTTCCGTATACTGCAAGCTTCACTGTGGGTTCTCTCCTACGAGGATTTTTTAAACTGAGGGCTGGAATCTTTGCTTCTTAGTTTTTGTTCTTTGATTTGAATTATTGTCTAATTGCCCAGGAATTTAAACCCCCTCTAAATCAATCTTTATAAAAATAGGTACAAAACAAAAACAACGAAAATATAAATATTTCAGGTAATTCATGCTGGCGATCGATTGGGAGGCGACCCGCTTTGACCTCTCCCCAAACCCCTCCCCTACGAGGAGAGGGGCTTTGAATTTCCCTTCTTGCGGGACAGCCCAGAGGGCTATCCCACAAGTCAGTATTATGCTTTTAACGATAAAAAGGGTTTACCAACCCGATTTGGTATGAGCAAGAGGCTTTGTAAAAAATAATTAAATTTCGCTTCAACTAAGGCGATCGCATAATTGTCAGTAAAGTTTGACAGTAGCCGATTAAGACTGAGAGGCGATCGCGCACGCTGGTTTGCCTAGCCTGGGCGGTAGCATCGGAACGGGCAGATTGCAAAAACGCCATATCGGTTTGCAGCAGGCGCATTTGCTTGTGCATCTCTGTGAGATACGATCGCACTTTTGAGGCGGAGGCTGGATCTAACCCCTCAGTGTTGAAGTTAATAACTTGACGCTCAAAAATCTCTTGCACTTGCGAGAACGCTTGCGGCTGCGACTCTTTGGGTCGAGCTTGCAACTGTTCTAGCGCTCGTAAAAATTGCTGTAAATAATCGGATGGTGATGTAGGTAACATTCGATACTCGTTCGACTAGAATGAATGTAAAGAATTTTTACCAATAGCGGCTTTAGCATTTGCTGATGCTGCCAAAAGGTGACATTCCGTAGACCGAGCCGATCTCCCAGTTGAATGCACCGCCTTATGAACACTACCACCGAAACCCCTGCTGTTGCCCCTATTGCTCCTGCTAAGCCTTATATCGATTGCGCGATTCCCGACTGGCTACAGGAATGCTTGGATACCTGGAAATGTTCTACTCAAAGCTGTCCGCCTGATGTCGGATTGGTCTGTCGGGCGTTTGAATTTGCCTACAACCTCCATAAAGATCAGCGTCGCGCTTCTGGAGAGCCTTATATTTGCCATCCAGTAGCTGTGGCTGGGTTGTTACGAGATTTAGGTGGCGGTAGTGCGACGATCGCGGCTGGTTTTTTGCACGATATCGTCGAAGATACTGATGTCACCCCCGAACAGTTAGAAGAAATGTTTGGGGCAGAAGTCCGGCATTTAGTAGAAGGTGTCACCAAACTATCTAAGTTTAACTTTTCTAGTAAGAAAGAACGGCAAGCCGAAAACTTTCGCCGAATGTTCTTGTCGATGGCGCAAGATATTCGCGTGATCGTGGTCAAACTGGCAGATAGATTGCACAATATGCGGACGCTAGAACACTTAGCAGACGACAAACGGCGACGGATCGCTTTAGAAACGATGGAAATATTTGCCCCCCTAGCTAATCGGTTGGGGATCGGGCGGTTTAAATGGGAATTGGAAGATTTATCTTTTAAGTATCTCGAACCCGAAGCTTATCGCCAAATTCAAGAGTTAGTAGCTGAGAAACGCACGGCTAGGGAAGCCAGACTCGCTAACGTCACCGAAATGTTACAGCATCGGATGAAGGAAGTTGGAATTAATTATCTCGATATTAGCGGTCGTCCCAAACATCTTTATAGCATCTATCAAAAGATGCAAAGACAGCAGAAAGAATTTCATGAAATCTACGATATTGCCGCGATGCGAATCGTGGTCGAAAATAAAGATGAATGCTATCACGCTTTAGGAATAGTTCACGATTCTTTTAGACCGATTCCAGGCAGATTTAAAGATTACATTGGCTTGCCAAAACCTAATAGATATCAGTCTCTACATACAACAGTAATCGGGCTTTCCGGTCGGCCATTAGAGATCCAAATTCGGACTTTAGAAATGCACCAAGTCGCAGAATACGGGATTGCGGCTCACTGGAAATATAAAGAAACAGGTGGTTCTCAACGCGGCAAGCTAACAGAAATTGAAGAAAGATTTACCTGGTTGCGGCAGCTTTTAGAATGGCAAAACGACCTGAAAGACGCTCAAGAATATCTAGAAAATATCAAAGACAATTTATTTGACGATGATGTTTATGTATTCACTCCCAAGGGCGACGTGATCCCGCTGGCTCATGGTTCGACACCTGTAGATTTTGCTTATCGGATTCATACCGAGGTGGGCAACCACTGTGCTGGCGCTAAAATCAACGGCCGGATCGTACCGATCGAAACGCCTCTGAAAAATGGGGATATCGTCGAGGTTCTCACCAGAGAAAACAGCCGTCCTAGCTTAGATTGGCTGAACTTTGCCGTAACTACTGGGGCGCGGAATCGGATTCGGCAATGGTACAAGCGATCGCGCCGCGAAGAAAATGTGGCCCACGGTCGAGAACTGCTAGAAAAAGAATTGGGCAAAAAAGGCTTTGATGCCTTACTGAAGTCGCCTCAAATGCACGCGGTAGCCGAACGCTGCAATTATCACAGCGTTGAAGATCTACTGGCTGCTTTGGGTTATGGAGAAGTGACGCTGAACCAAGTGGTGAACCGCTGGCGAGACACGGTAAAGGAGAAGCAACAACTACCAGCAGAGACTACCGAAGCCCAAGTGTTAGCGGTAAACGAAAACTCATATCCGAGTTGCCCGCCGACCTCTGGGAAGCAGAATCCCATTCTAGGAGTAGAGGGGTTGATGTATTACCTGGCTGGATGTTGCAATCCCATCCCAGGAGAACCGATTATGGGAATTGTGACTCGTAGCAGTCGCGGGATTTCGATTCACCGCCAAGGATGTCCCAACGCCGAAAATATTGAAGGCGATCGCTTAGTTCCCGTGAGTTGGAACCCCACTATTACTAATGCTGGGCGTTGTTCGACTTATCCAGTAAGCGTTCAAATTGAAGTCCTCGATCGCGTGGGGGTGTTTAAAGATATATTGTCGCGTCTGAGCGATCGCAATATCAACGTCCGCAAAGCCCAAGTCAAAACCGATGCTGGCAAACCAGCTTTAATCGATCTTTGTATCGATTTGCGCGATCGACAACAATTAGAAAGCATATTCACCCAAATCAAGCAAATGAGCGATGTCCTCAATATCCGCCGTGTCAGCGAACAAATTGAATGAGGAGTTTAGAAGTGAAGTCTAGACAGATATTGAATGAAGCTTTATGGCTGCTTTAGCTCAAGAAATTCTTAACAGCTTCGATCGGTTGCCTGCTTCAGAGCAATCGCTAGTTGCTCTGGAGATCTTGAGGCGGCTAGTTAATTTTGACTTTCCACCGTTGAGGGACGAGGATTTAGTCTCGAACGCGGAGGAGCTATTTTTAGCATTAGACCGCCAAGAAGCAGAATATGAGCAGTCCTGACAGGGGAGAGGTCTGGCTCGTAGATCTAGGGTACGTCGCCAGTCGAGCAGATTAGGCAGACAAACCTAGTCGGGCTAATCCCCAATTTATGGATATTAGGCGGAAAAATTCAGTCTAACGTTAGGTAGCTTCAGCCCATTTTTTTACTTCACTTGACGATTTCTTTGTCTGTAGCTACAATGTAGTTACGTTTTCATCTGCTCTTGAAAGCATTCAGACATGGGCGCAGCTATTAGAACCCGAATTGTTAAAATTGGCAACTCTCAAGGTGTTCGTATTCCTAAACTGCTCTTAGAGCAAAGCGGTATTCATGCAGAAGTTGAAATTGAAGTGCAGGGCGATCGTCTAACTATTCGCGCAGCACCACGCTTACGAACGGGATGGGATGAAGCCTTTGCGGCAATGGCTAGGCAACATGATGATGTTCTTCTTGATGAGATCGACACTACCGATTGGGATCGAGTTGAATGGGAGTGGTAGTCAATCGTTTCGAGGTTTTTCTAGTTAATCTTGACCCCACTGTGGGAAGTGAAATCCAGAAAACACGACCCTGTGTCGTCATTTCACCAGATGAGATGAACCGTTATATTGCTACGGTTATAGTTGCCCCAATGACTACGAAAGGGCAGGTATACCCTACTCGTGTTGTTTGTCAGTTTCAGGGCAAGGATGGGCAAATCGTTCTGGATCAAATCCGCACAGTAGATAAAACTCGATTGGTCAAAAAGCTTGGTCAAATTAGTCAAGACGAACAAAGAGTGGTTCTTGACACCTTGGCTGAGATGTTTGCCGAGTAAGTTACCTAACAAGGGCATCCAATGGAACGGAAGCATACACTATCGGCAGCGAATTATGGGATGTCCCAATGCCGAAAATGTCGAAGCCGATCGCTTAGTACCAGTTAGTTGGAACCCCACTATTACCAATGCTGGACGGTGTTCGACTTATCCGGTGAGCGTTCAAATTGAAGTCCTCGATCGCGTGGGGGTGTTTAAAGATATATTGTCGCGTCTGAGCGATCGCAATATCAACGTCCGCAAAGCCCAAGTGAAAACTGAGGTTGGCAAACCAGCTTTAATCGATCTTTGTATCGATTTGCGCGATCGACAACAATTAGAAAGCATATTCACCCAAATCAAGCAAATGAGCGATGTCCTCAATATCCGCCGCGTCAGCGAACAAATTGAATAACATTTAATCCAGTCAATATAACGGCTCTTCAGTTCGATCGCAATAGTGTTTGAGGCGAATAATTTGGCGGACAACATCAAGTAATTTGGGTGGTTGCTCCATGGCCGATCGCGTGGGAGTGTTTAAAGATATATTGTCGCGTCTGAGCGATCGAAATATCAACGTCCGTAAAGCCCAAGTGAAAACTGATGCTGGCAAACCAGCGTTAATCGATCTTTGTATAGATTTGCGCGATCGGCAACAATTAGAAAGTATCTTCACCCAGATCGAGCAAATGAGCGATGTCCTCAATATCCGCCGCGTCAGCGAGCAAGTTGAATGAAGTTGTTTGCCCACATTTACAGGCAACATCGTCACCCGACTTTCCATCCCTTTACTAATGGCAATGCTCTACGTTTATCGATTGCAAGTTGATAATGTTGAGGGTGGGATCGTTAAAATTGAAGCCCTGTGATTCCATAGAGAAGCGATCGCGATCGAGAGTGCGATCGTCGATCGTCGTAGGCTGAGTTGACGCTAGGAAACCCAATTGGCAAAGCTAATTGAAGCAGCAGCAGGTGGGGAAGAAGTTGTCATCATCCGCAGTGATGGAACATCCTTTAAAATTGTGCCGTTCAACACAGTAAGAGCAATTCCTACGTTTGGTAGTGCTAAAGGGTTAGTGAGAATAGCAGATGATTTTGATGAGCCATTGGCAAGCTTTGAGGAATATGCTCCATGAAACTCCTACTCGACACCCAGGCATTCTTGTGGTTTATCGAGGGCAATCTCAATCTCAGCGACATCGCCAGGAATTCGATCGAGAGTTGATGCCATTAAAGCCCGATCGACTAACCGATTTCCAGCACGAAACGGTTTCCAGATTGGCAGTGGAGTTGACGAGCGCCCACCACTGAAGGTTGTTTGTCCGTAGCAGAATGACAACCTTGCGACCCGATTAACTTTCACGGATTAGCTGCCCAAAGAATTGCCACATCGCTGTACTGCCTGAATATGGCATCAGCACTGACGAGTGTTATGTTTTCCAACTGTGCCTGTGCAATCAACATTCTGTCGAACGGATCTCGGTGATGCAATGGCAATGAGGCTGCTCGTAAAGCGTGAGTTGCTGTAATTTCTAACGATCTCACGCCCAACTGCCCCATCCGGCTAGAAATGTAGCTATCTGGTGGTTCTGGCAATGGTAGCTTGCCGATCGCCACTTTAATCCCGATTTCCCAGATACTAGCAACGGAGAGCCACAATTCGTTGGTTTCATCAGCGATGCGTGCAACTGTCTCCTCACTTAACCTCTCTGGCTGGGCAAACCACCACAACCAGCATTGAGTATCTAATAAGAGCTTCACTCTTCACCACCCTCAAATGCTGCCAAGATCTCTTCTGGCAAAGGAGCATCAAAGTCTTCTGGTACGGTGAAGCGCCCTCGATCTAGCCCTAAACTAGCTCGCCGATTGGATAAGGCCTGAAACGGAACCAACTTGGCAATAGGGATGCCTCGGTTGGAAATAATAATTTCTTCCCCAAGTTCCACGCGAGACAACAAGCGTGAGAGGTTGGTTTTGGCTTGATGGATATTTACAGTCTCCATATGCTTAAAAAACTAAGTCTATAAACTTAGTTTAGTTGGGCAATGGGCTGTATGCCAAGAGCCGATGAAGATGCCATTAAAGCCCGATCGACTACCAGATTTCCAGCTTGGGGATTGGGTTGGCGATGGGTTTTCTCGATCGCACGCAAACTCGCAACAGCTATAATCGTCAAAGCAGATAGCTTCGATCGCACCCATGAATACTTTACAGAACGCTTCCCTTTCGCTTTTAGATCTAGCCCCAAAAACTCGCCAAGCTGCTAGACAACTAGGGGTGATATCAACTGAAGTCAAAGATCGGGCAATTCAAGCGATCGCCGATGCTTTAGAATCTGCCATTCCAGAAATCTTGTCAGCAAACCAGGCAGATTGCCAAGCAGCAAAAGGCAACATTCCCGAACCTCTCTACCATCGCCTGAAGCTGGACGAGAATAAACTTAAAGAAGCGATCGCTGGAGTCCGAGATCTGGGCAAATTACCCGATCCGGTAGGTGCGATCCAGATGCAGCGGGAGTTAGATACCGGATTGATCCTCCAGCGCGTTACTTGCCCTCTGGGAGTGCTGGGAGTGATTTTTGAAGCCCGTCCCGATGCGGCGATCCAAATTTCTAGTCTCGCGATTAAATCTGGTAACGGAGTCATTCTCAAGTGCGGTACCGAAGCAGTGCGTTCTTGTACCGAAATCGTCAAAGTAATTCGACAAGGATTGGCATCAACTGCGATCGATCCAGATGTAGTGCAATTGCTGACGACCAGAGAACAAACCCTAGAACTGCTGAAGCTAGATAAATATATCGATCTAATTATCCCTAGAGGTTCTAACTCGTTTGTCAAATTCGTCCAGGATAATACGAGAATTCCCGTTTTAGGTCATGCCGACGGGATTTGCCACTTATATGTAGATGCAGCCGCCGATTTACATCAAGCGATCGCCATTACGGTGGATGCTAAAACTCAATATCCAGCCGTCTGTAACGCCATCGAAACTTTATTGGTGCATCGAGCGATCGCTTCCCAGTTCCTCCCAGCCGTCAAAGATGCCCTCGACATCCGCGAAGTCGAATTGCGCGGCGACGAAAAAACTCGCCAGATTTTATCAATTAAAGCTGCCACTGAAGAAGATTGGGCCACAGAATATAACGACTTAATTTTATCGATCGCTGTAGTAGATGCTCTCGAAGATGCGATCGTCCATATCAACCAATACGGTTCTAGGCATACTGAAGCGATCGTGACTGAAGATTCTCAAGCAGCAGCGACGTTCCTAGCTGAAGTGGATGCAGCCGGAGTCTTTCACAACTGTTCGACTCGGTTTGCCGACGGTTATCGCTATGGCTTTGGTGCTGAAGTGGGGATTAGCACTCAAAATCTCCCACCCAGAGGTCCTGTAGGCTTAGAAGGACTGGTAACTTACAAGTATCGAGTTACAGGTAACGGTCACATTGTCGCCGACTATACCGGAGCCAATGGCAAGGAATTTACTCACAAAGACTTAGACCGATCTTCAAATAGCAGGAAAGCTCTTTAAAAACATCTATTAATAGCCGTTGAATTTCTTGTTTCTTGTCAACGGAAAGATTTTTAATTGCCTCAACGAGGTAATTACTGAATGGAAAGAGTAAATAGTTATCGCCAAATTGTCCGCCAACTGTTAACCTCTCAGGTAAATGTTGACTCTGGTAACTCTGAATCAGAGATTGAGTGTCAGCTTTTGTTCGATTCAGAACGCGATCGCTACCAGCTTTTGGAGGTTGGTTGGGAAGGATTAAAGCGAGTTTACAACTGTTTCATTCATATAGACATCAAGGATAGCAAAATTTGGATTCAGCGCAATATGACGGAAACGGATCTGGCACAAGAGTTAGTATAGTTTATTATCAGATGGAGTCAAAGTGATTAGCCAGATTTTAGCTGAAGCTAAGGTCTTGATGAAGCTGGCAGGCCAAACCATTAATCCTAGTCTGTTTCGTCATCGTTATCGCACAGCGAGAAGAATTTCCCGGCAGATAGATAGTTGGTCGAAAGCTCTAAATCAAACGGGGCAGCAAAAAAGGCTTGGAGCATATACCAAGTTGATTGCTGTCACCACAGCCGCCATTAAACAAGCTCAAAAGGTGAAACTCATCCTCGAAAGTTTGAATTCTTTCAAAGCCGATAAATTGCTCAAAACCTGGGAAATTTTTCGTCCACGGGTAGAACAAGTAATTAACCAAGCATCCCGCAGAATATTCCAGCAGGAAAAAAAGAGGAATTTTGTCAAAGGTCGTCATTGGCACGCCGGGAGTCGAAGGGCGTATTAGCTTCCTCAAACGCTGCTTTGGCTTGCAACGTTGTCGGTATAGAGGAGATATGGGATTGAAACGCTGGGTGGGCTGGGGCATAATTGCTCACAACCTCACCATTATCGGTCGAGCTTGAATATATCTCACCAAAAAGAGAAATTAAATTGATGCTTTTATCCGGCAAAAACCAAGTAATTAACATTACCTGGCTAACCTAACTATGGATGTTATTAGGTAATTTAGCTAGCGAACAAAATCGTGGTCTTCTCGATATTTTTAGATTTGAAGATAAAAATATTGAGACTGTATTGTTGTTCGAGTTTCGCACCGGGAACTAGACTAATTATTAGCTCAGATGCAGTTCTAGACAATTATTCAATTACTCGTTATTCGTGATAACGAACAGTTTGCACATTTCAGAATAATTTATCGCTCCCCACCAAGCGATAAATTGAAGGATCGGCGGTGCCGAGTCGAACAGGCTTAACATTTCAACGTCCAAAGGCAAAAACTTCCGCTGCTGTGAGTTGTAATGTGGGAAATGTGGGAGAAATGATGCGTTCGCTGCCCCGAAATAGCTGTTGCCGATATTCTCCATTCGCCAATTCTAAAACAGTTAAAGTCGGCTGTTTGGGCGTGCCAATATATTGCATCCCGCCCAGTCCAGCATAATCGACAATCCAATATTCGGGGATTCCCAGTGCCTCGTACTCATCAACCTTGGTGCGATAATCGTCTCGCCAATTCGTACTGACTACTTCAATGACAAGCGGTGGAGGAATATAAGCGGCAGCCGAAATGCTCGATTGCTTCATTCTTTGCCATTCATCCCGATCGAATACGACAATATCCGCATATCGACTAGATTCTCGACCGTCGGCATCCGGTTGAAGGCGAATCTGTTTGTTTTGTCGCGGCACGTAAGGTAAAGCAGAGGCTTGGCAAAAATTAATTAAATACATACAGAGCATCGCGATGACATCTTCATGGTTCGCGGTTGGTTCGACGATCGGCATCGGGACTCCATAACGTAACTCAAATCTGGCATCCGATCGTCCTTCATTCCAGACGAGGAATTCCTCAAATGAGAAAGATTTTATCTCAGTAGTTGGCATCGCGATCGTCTTAAGCATGGGTTATTTCTTAACAATAATCATAGCGAACATGGCTCTTACCTAAACGCTACACCTGCCAAACCATCTAAATTTCAGCTTAACAGTTGGGTGCTGTTGAATAAATTAGTAAAGAAATGGGGAAGTGACAAGCTTCCCCGAACCAAATTGATGGAGGATAAAAAGCCAGGAAGCGAGACGAACAAGCTCGCCGATCGCTTCCCCGCATAATTTGAAGGAGCCTATAAGATAAGAGCGATCGCTCGATCGAGTTAATCGATATTCCCGATCGAGCAGGCGATCGCGACCTAGACTTTGACTCGCTGAACGATTAGACTCCAATCATCAAGCCGACTCGGCCGAGAACCGAGCTAGGATTATTGCCCTGGTTCCAGCCGGAACGTTGACTGTTGTGGTTGCTCCTGGCAGATCGATAAAGCTGAGCGATGAAGTGTCGCTAGAACAGTTCATATAGTTTCCTCGATTGAGATTAGGAATTGGTTGAGATTGAAAATTTCCTACAAAAGTTATTTCTTTGTCTCTTTTTTGGTTATCGCCTAGCTCGCGATCGATCCACCGTAAGAAAAAGTAAGAAAAAATGTCTAGCTGCTAAAAAAAATGATTTTTATTTTTTGAAATTAAAGGCCGATAGAATTCCTTACGCTGCTGGACTGAATTTGGAGTGGGGCGGGTAATAGTTGAAATCGAATCTCAATAGCAGAGTAAGAAAAAGTAAGAAAAAATGCTTGATGTCGAGCTAAAATAATAAGTGGTTTTCTCAACATTAAATGTTTGGTATCGCGGGAAAATGAAGCAAAAAGCATGACAGTTAAAGAAGCTCTGAAAATAGTGGAGGCAATATTACATCCCCAAAGACTCAGTAACGTTCAAGAAATAGTGTTTTCGGGAGTGTGGTCGGGCAAAACCTACGAACAAATTGCCTCTACCGCTGGTTACGAAACCGAATACATGAGGCACATTGGCGCTCAGTTATGGCAGCAGTTGAGCCGGACTTTAGGAGAAAAAGTCACGAAAAATAACTGTCGCTCGGTTTTGCGGCGATGGCAGGAAGAGGGAGAGGGGGAGAGAGGGGAGACACGGGGAGGGGAGAGGGGAGAGAATTCTTTACGACCCACTTCACACTCCACACCTCCTACAACACTGAACACTCAACACTCAACACTTCTCGCTTCTTCGACTCCGAATTCGATCGATTGGGGAGAAGCCCCAGATGTCTCGGCTTTCTATGGCCGCACGGTAGAGTTAGCTACTCTAGAGCAGTGGGTGCGCTTCGATCGCTGCCGTCTAGTCGCTTTATTAGGGATGGGTGGCATTGGCAAAACTACCCTAGCTCTGAAGCTGGCCCAGCAAGTAGCAGGGGAATTTGAATATGTTATCTGGCGCAGCCTCCGCAATGCCCCACCGTTAGAAAATCTCCTGGCAGAGTTAGTCCAATTTCTATCGCATCAACAGTCAACTCAAGCTCGGATCGGGGAACTCCTTCATTGCTTGCGAGCTTCCCGCTGTCTGCTAATTTTAGATAACCTAGAAACGATTCTCGAAAGTGGGCGAACGGGAGTATATCGCCCCGATTATGAAGGATATGGGGAATTACTCAGAGCGTTAGCTGAAACCGCGCACTCAAGCAGTATCATCGTCACCAGTCGGGAAAAACCAGCGGAAATAGCAACTTTTGAAGGGGCAGAACTGGCGGTAAGATCGCTCCCTCTCAAAGGTTCGGAAGAAGCAGCCATGGCACTAGTTGAGGCCAAAGGGTTAGTAGGTTCGGCGATAGAAAAACAACAATTGGGCGATCGCTACGGCAATAGTCCCCTAGCCTTGAAGATTGTCGCCACTTCGATTCAAGACTTGTTCGACGGGCAAGTGAGGGAATTTCTGGAACAAGATACCGCCGTGTTTAACGGAGTGCGCCGCCTGTTAGATCGGCAATTTCAGCGCCTGTCGGCAGTAGAACAAAGCATCATGTATTGGCTGGCGATCGATCGCGAGTGGACGACAGTAGACGAACTGTATGAGGATATGGTGCCAGTCGTCTCGAAAGCCAAAATCTTGGAGGCGCTAGAAGCGTTGATTTGGCGCAGTCTGCTAGAGAGACAAGCTGGAAGCTACACTCAGCAACCCGTAGTAATGGAATATGTCAGCGAACGCTTAATCGATCGAGTCGCGGACGAACTGATGAGTCAAGAATTTTCTCTCTTTGTCAGTCACGCGCTGCTCAAAACCACAGTCAAAGACTATATCAGAGAAAGCCAAGACCGACTGATTTTGCAACCAATTGCCGATCGATTTCGAGCAAATTTTAGCTCTACCTCAGCCCTCGATCGACAAATAAAGGGACTAATCGAGGTTTTAAGAACATCGGACATCCCGTTAACTGGCTATGGGGGCGGCAATGCCATTAACCTAGCCATCAAGCTGCAAATCGATCTGACGGGTTATGACTTTTCTCATCTCAACCTGTGGCATGCCTACCTGCAAAACTTGAATTTGCGCCAAGTCAATTTCACTGAGTCCGATCTAGCCAAATCGATTTTTACTCAAACCTTTGGGATTATTTTCTCCGTCGCCTTTGCCCCTACCAAGGAGGCAGAATTATTTCGCCACGCTCGCGGCGACCTGCTAGCGACTGGAGATGGCAGCGGCAAGATAATTATCTGGCAAATTGCCGACGGTCAACCCTTGTTAACTCTTCACGGTCACACCAATTTAGTGTTGTCGGTAGCGTGGAGTCCAAACGGCCAGTTCCTCGCCAGCGGTAGCGCCGATCGCACCATCAGGATCTGGAACCTCAACACTGGCTCGTGCGATTGCATCTTGCCAGAGCATCAAAATTGGGTTTGGTCGATCGCTTGGAGTGCAGACGGACAATTCCTGGCTAGCGGTAGCGCCGATCGAACTGTCAAACTCTGGCAACCTCATAGTGGTAACTGTATTGCCACTTTACCTCACGACGCAGCAGTGGCATCCGTAGCCTGGAACTCAGATGGAATGTTGGCAACTGGCAGCGCCGATAAAATCGTCAGAGTGTGGCATCCAGAAACTAGCAATTGCTTAAAAGTTTTGTCAGGTCACGAAGATGAAATCTGGTGCGTCGCTTGGCATCAAGAGGGTAAAATCCTCGCCAGTAGCTCTGACGATCGCACGATTCGACTGTGGGATACTCAAACTGGCAATTGCCTGCAAACCTTAGTCGGACACAGTAATTCGGTTTCCTCGATCGCCTGGGATCTCGACGGTCAAACCCTAGCCAGTAGCTCTCGCGATCGAACTATCAGGCTTTGGGATTTTGTCACTGGAGAATGCCTGCACGTTCTTTCCAATCACAACAGTTGGGTCTGGTCTGTAGATTGGAGTCCGTTCGCGCAGCGTTCCCGCAGGGAATTCCCCCCTATGCCTGACGGCAGGCTTGCGCCAACGCCTCCCTTTTTAAGGGGGGTTGGGGGGATCTTGGCTAGCGGTTCTCAAGATTGCACGGTGCGATTGTGGGATGCTCGAACTGGTGCGTGCCTGAAAACTCTACAGGGCTACCAGGGAGCGGTAAGAACGGTAACTTGGTCGCTCCCATGCGGCGTTCTTGCTAGCGGCAGCGACGATGGCATAGTGCGGTTATGGAATGCCGAAACCGGAAACTGCGATCGCACCTTGTCCCGTGCGGATAGTTCCAGGCGATCGATCTCATCTGCGAGGATCTGGTGCGCTAGTTGGAGTCCCGACGGCAAAATGCTCGCTACTGTCTCTGACGAACAAACAGTCCGCTTGTGGAATCTGGGAACGGGGTATTGCTGGAAAACCTTTGAAGGCCACACCAATGCTGTCTGGTCTGTGGCGTGGAGTCCAGACGGACAAACGATCGCTAGTGCCTCTCACGACCAAACCGTGCGGCTTTGGGATGTCAATAGCGGTCAATGCGTCAAAATTTTGTCGGGTCATGTTAACTGGGTGTTGTGCGTCGCTTGGAGTCCGATCTCCCCCCCCTTATTAAGGGGGGTTGGGGGGATCTTGGCCAGCGGTGGCGAGGATAAAACCGTCAAGCTGTGGGATGCCGATAGTGGAGAATGTCTGAGGGTTTTGGCAGAACATGAAGATTGGGTATGGTCGATCGCTTGGAGTCCCGACGGTCGATTCCTGGCTACGGGTAGCGCCGATCGCACCATCCGGATCTGGGAGGCGAAAACGGGTTTGTGCCTCAAAGTCTTAGAAGGGCATAACGAACCCGTCAGAGCGATCGCCTGGAGTCTAGACGGTCAAATCCTCGCCAGCGGTTCTGACGATCGCACCATTTGGTTGTGGGATGCTAGTAACTGGCAATGCCATCAAATTTTAGGCGGTCACACTAGCTCGGTGTTATCGGTGGCATGGAGTGCAGATAGCCAAATTCTAGCTAGCGGTAGTACCGATGAAACGATTAAGCTTTGGGATGTCGAGCTAGGAGAATGTCGGACGACCCTGAGAGCCGATCGCCCCTACGAAGGCACCAACATTACTGGCGTGAGGGGATTGACCGCAGCGCAGCAGGCAACGCTTAAAGCTTTAGGAGCGATCGAATATAGTCGATCGGAGTTGATGCCTTAAATAGAGCCAGTCTAAGTCAGTCAGGAAATTGTGGGATAGCCAAGATGGCTATCCCACAATTTCATTAATATGTTCGCTGGCGGCGACGAGTAAAAGGAACCAGCATTGGCACTCGGCGACGATAATCGGCATAGGTTTCGCCATGAATATCCACCAGATCGCGTTCCTCAAACTGAATTGCAACCAGAATATAAGCTGTGGTGATGATGGCAAATACCAAGTGAGCCGCAGTCATGGTTGGACTTGACCAAAAAGCCAGTAGCCAGCCGACATAGAGGGGATGGCGCACGTATTTGTAAAGTGCAGGCGTACCGAACTTGAGTTGGGTATATTCCTGGCCCCGCAGATAAAGCCAGACTTGGCGCAGTCCAAACAGATCGAAGTGATTGATTAAGAATGTCGTCACCAGCACCAGCAACCAGCCAGATGCAAATAAAGCATACAGAATCGCCACCCCGATCGAGTTTGTTACTTTCCAAATCGTGCCTCCCATGGGCTGCCAGAAGTAGAACAAGGCAATTAAGCAGAGGCTAGAAAACAGCACGTAGGTACTCCGTTCGACGGGCTTTGGTACGAACTGAGTCCACCAGTTTTTGAAGCCCTGACGAGCCATGACGCTATGTTGAATGCCAAAAATCCCTAGCAGGGCAGTATTAATTAAGAGGGAATTGCCCAAAGAAATCGCTGGTGCGGAATCTATAGAACGAGGGACTAAAAAGTTGCCTACAAATCCGCAGGCATAAAGAAACGTCACGAAGAAGATGGCATAGCAGATTACACCGTAGAGAAATGCTGCCAGTCGAGCAACTTTACTCGATCGCGTCGAAGAGAAAGCGTGTACGGTCATAAGAAGTCTCCTTAATCAAGAGAGTAATAACAGCAGTTTGGTAGCGCCTCGATCGCACCTCAAAAATAGAGTTGAAGAAAATAGCGATCGCCCATTCGGGGGACCAAATACGGGTCCGAATGCTTTGCCCACCTTTGGATTTATGCCAGAGGTCTAACGAGCAACTCAGGGGTGCGTCGTCTTGCGAATAGGAGCGCAGCGACCTCACCCCCAAGACTTGCAGCCAGTTAGATCCGGCGATTGAAATACTCGACGACAAGCTTAGACCGACCTTCGGTGGCCACCTGGTTTCCTAGTCCAGCAAATCCATGAACCGTATGGAAGTAGGTAATTGTCTGCCCTGCGTTGCAGGCATCAATCCTCTGGACGCTGGCCGGGATGTTAGCAAATGTATTCGGGCCTAGGTTCTGCACCACGACCGCATCATTGCCGATCGCCCTCTTCCCGTCGATCGAGATGGAAAAGACAACAAAACCCGTTGACTTAGTTCCTACTAGGTTGCGCAGGAAAGCCGTAGAAGAAGACCTCGCGACCACGAATCCTGCGGCAGGACAGACGACCGTGACTTGGTTGATGATGGTGGGGTTCTGACTATCGCTGCTGATATTGATAGCACCGGGCCGATCGTCAAAATCGAACCATGTGGTGGCATGGGCTGGGCTACCGAGAGCAGAAAAAGTGCCTGCTATTGCCAAAATTGCCAAGCCCCAGCGCTTGGGCGTACCAAATAGTTGTTTGTTAGTCATTTTTGTAGGTTTTCGATCGGGAGATGAAAGTCCAGTAATTAAACTAGTTAAAGCTAATGAACGACGCATATTTTTTCCTTAGATTGAGATTGATTGAGAAGCTTTGAAACTTCTATAAACAACATAGCCTCAGTCTTTTGAGATGACACCTAACGATTCGTTAGGTGTTGATTTTGAACTCATGAGTTATAGCGATCGCCCTCAACAAAAGTGCAGATGAGAAAAGCGATCGCCAAGCCATAAAAAAATGCGACGGACACCTAGTAAAAACACAAGGTAGCAGTCGCATTGAGAACACACACTGTCAATTAAGACGATCGATTAACTACTAATTTTGGAGAAATTTACGATTAGAGATGGAAACAATTGCTTCCTCGAACTAATTGAAAGAGTCACAATAGGGCAATTCCTAAAGCTAGAAGCCATTATCAGTGGCTGCATCCTCGCCGGATATAGAGTAAAACACCTTACTCTTAGGCGGTAGTATGCATTGGATAGAATAAGGACCGCTCCAAAAAGTTTCGTTTGCCTCCAGCTTAAAGTAGTGAGGGTGTGGCAAGGTATTCGAGCTTCCTAAAGGCAGGTTCCAACTGGGCGTGAATTTGAGACTTCCACCTACATAATCTGTCGTCAGCAACGTACAACTAAGACCGCCGCCACCACTTGCCACCCAAATGCCCATATCGATCTTGGCTTGATATGAAGTATCCCTTACTAGAGGACAAACCACATATCGGATCGAGTTAGACCTGTTGTAGAGATAGTTGGGATATCTCAGAAAGTCACCAGCTTGCGCCCCGTCTACTGGCTGACAGGCAGAGCCAGGTTGAATCTTATAGTCATAAGCAGCATAGCTAGGGCTGGCAAACAAGAGCGGTATAAGTCCTAACAGTAGTGCAGACGATCGCTTGAGTTTTATACCTGCAAATGGAGCCTTCTTGACCGTTCGATTTTCGGTTTTCATTTAATAACTTTCTCCTTGATTGGTTGAGACTGATGAAGAAGCTTACAAACTTCTACAAACAACATAGCCTCAGCCTTTTAAGATGACACCTAACGATTCGTTAGGTGTCGATCTTGGAGAAATAAAGTATAATCACACATCGATCGCCAAACCATAAAAAAATGCGACGGACACCTAGTAAAAGCACAAGGTAGCAGTCGCATTGAAAACACACACTGTCAATTGAGACGATCGATTAACTACTAATTTTGGAGAAATTTACGATTAGAGATAGCCCTAACTCCTTATAGAGCTTACCGAGGCAATACAATCACCCCAATAATTCTCGGTCTGCCAACGTAGCATCCCTGAACCGTTAGCTGCACTCTTTTGCCAGTCGAGTAAGCCATCAACAGTGCATCTTGATGTGTTTTATTACCTGGATCGGCCGGGTTGGTGATATACCCATCAGTTACAGTACATCCAGTATTGGGGGGAAAGGGAGCAGTTGTAACCACGCGGCTTGAAGCATTTACCCACCCAGTAAAGTAAGCAGTGATGAGGCCAGGATCTGAGGTGACTATGGGAGGCGTTTGAGCCTTGGCAATTTGAGGAATTGCCATTGATGAAAGTCCAGTCAGTAAACCTGCTAAAACCAATGAATGACGCATATTTTCTCCTGGATTGAGATTAATTAATGAAGAAGCTTTTGAACTTCTACAAACAACATAACCGCAGCCGATCGAGATGACACCTGACGAATTGTTAGGTGTCGATTTTGGAGAAATGAAGTATAGTGCAACGTTTAGTTTTTTAAACCATCTGGGATCGTAACTTGCGGTAAGTTACTTTCTCCTACAGGAGGCGATCGCTCGTTGGTAGCAGTTTTCTGACGATTTCTAAAGATGTTTAATATGGAGTTATAAGATTATGGTTAATGTTTGCCGTTTTTAAGATTTAGATGTCAATGACAGAGGAACGCGATCCTAACTCGCCACCAGCCGAACCCCAACAAGCTAGCAAAGCCAATGAAGAGGCGGCAACTGAGCTAACTAAGGAGTCTTGGCAAAACCGTTTGAGCGGAATCTGGCATGAGACTACAGGACGAGTGAGACAACTCCTGCCGATCGAACAAACAGCCAAGACGATAGTAAAGTGGTTTAGCGTCAGCGAAACTGAGGTAGCAGAAATTCTGGCAACTGTTCGCGATCGACTGCCAACGACTGAAGCCCTGTTAATTGGCAAACCCCAAGCCGGAAAAAGTTCGATCGTCCGGGGATTGACGGGAGTTTCCGCTGAAATTGTCGGGCAAGGATTTCGCCCTCACACCCAACATACTCAACGTTATGCCTATCCATCTACCGATTTACCGTTACTGATTTTTACCGATACCGTGGGGTTAGGAGATGTTAACCAAGACACGCAAGCGATCGCCCAAGCGCTTGCAGGCGACCTGGAACAGCCAACTTCCGGCGCTAAAGTGCTAATTCTGACGGTGAAAATTAATGATTTTGCCACCGACAGCCTGCGACAAGTAGCGCAAGAGTTGCGCCAACAGTATCCCCACATTCCCTGTTTGCTAGCGGTAACTTGCTTACATGAAGCCTATCCCCCAGAAGCGATCGATCATCCCCCTTATCCCCCCGACTACCAAGAGGTAAATCGAGCCTTCAAAGCCACGCAGCAAGCCTTAGCCGGATTGTTCGATCGAGCGGTTCTCATCGACTTTACTCTAGAAGAAGACGGCTATCAACCAGTATTTTATGGACTGGAAGCGTTGAGAGACACTCTAGCCGACTTATTACCAGAAGCCGAAGCCGGAGCGATTCACCTGCTATTAAATGAAGGAGTTAGCCAGCAAATCGGCAACCTCTATCGAGATACTGCCCGACGTTACATTTTGGCATTTGCCGCGATCGCAGCTACCCTAGCAGCCGTACCTTTACCCTTTGCCACCATGCCCGTCCTCACGGCTTTGCAAGTTTCCATGGTCGGACTGCTAGGAAAATTGTACGGACAAACCCTCAGCCCATCCCAAGCTGGAGGATTAGTCAGCGCCATCGCCGGAGGTTTTTTAGCCCAAGCGATCGGGCGGGAATTAATTAAGTTTATCCCCATCATGGGCAGTGCCATCGCCGCTTCTTGGGCAGCCGCCTACACCTGGGCTTTAGGAGAAGGTGCTTGCGTTTACTTTGGCGATTTAATCGGAGGCAAGAAACCCGATCCGAAGAAAATTCAAGCGGTAATGCAAGCAGCATTTCAGGCAGCTAAGGAACGGTTTAAAGGGATTAAATAGAAGGCTAAGAGAGGGTGTATACATAAGTTATCGGTTATGCGGCTTCACATCTAGATCCCCCTAAATCCCCCTTAAAAAGGGGGACTTTGACTCCATTCCCCCCTACTTGGTGCGCTTGCTTGCGGAGGGAACATCCGCGCAGCGCATCCGCTTTTTAAGGGGGGCTAGGGGGGAGAGCGCAAGGCGCACGCTGCGCGAACGAATGCAGAGTCTCCAGGTTTGACAGAGATGTGTATAAGTATCTAAGCAGAATAAATGATATATGGCTATGCCCTATACCCTATGCCCCATGACCTTTTTAGGCTCGCCAAGAAAAGCGGCAAATATAGCCAGACGCGCCTATAGAAGCGTACCTGCTTACCAACATTTCCTCGCAGCCAGAGGCGCGAATATCCGAGAATCGTTCGAGAAGTTGCCCCCGGTGGACAAAAAATCTTACATCTTGGCTTATCCGTTCGATCGATTGCTAGGAGACGATGCCGATCGAATACTAGCCCTTTTTCGTTCTTCTGGTTCCTCTGGCAATCCAGTTTGTTGGCCTTATTTAAGATCTCGCAACCGATTGGCCGTACTGGCAATGCGGCTTTTCCTCGAACGCTCGTTTGCCATTCATCAACAGAAAACGCTGGCAATTGTAGCCTTGAGTTTGGGCAGTTCGATTGGGGGAGTACAATTTGCTGCCAGTTTGAACGCCATGAATCTCAAGTTACCTTATCCTTTTTGGCTGTTTGCTCCTGGGAGCAGTTTCCCTGAAATTATCGAGACGATCGCTAATACCCAGCATTTGGTAAAACAGATTATTTTGTTTATTGCCCCTTCTGCGATCGCTCACTTGCACCTTTTAGCCGAACAGTTGCAAAAGCCTTTGCCTTTAGAGAAATTACGGTATGTCGCTTTGAGCGAACCCTTTCCTGAAAACCTCCGCACTGGGTTACAACGAAATTCTGGCATTGCTGAGAACGTCCCATTCATGTTTTCCATGTACGGCAGTACCGATACCGGAGGATTGGGAGTTGAATCTTTAGCCACGGTTGCCCTGCGCCAGCTATTAACTCGCCATCCGACTTTAGCCGAGCGATTGGGCATCAACTTACCAATTCCCTTATTTTTCCACTCGATCGCTTCTGATGCTTTTTTAGAAACAGTAGACGGTAGCCTTTGCATTACCAGATGGCAAGGAATTCCTTTAGTGCGCTACCTGCTAGGCGATCGAGTAGCCTTTTACAACTGGCGAAAATTAAAAACAGCGATTTTGACTGCTGCCGATTTATCCGCAGCAGATGAGCCTTTAGCAAAGATTATTTCCCGTACTAGCAACTGGCTGCCCAATTTAATCGCGGTGACGGGGCGATCCGATAGCAGCTTGATTCTAGGCAGGACTAATTTGACCGAATCTATGTTGGATGAGGCAGTTAAGCGTCCAGAATTGCAGGATATTCTTACCGGACTGTACCGCGCTCGGATTATTTATCAACAAGAAAGACAATATCTCGCCTTCGATCTGGAAACCCGCCCCGATGTTGGCATTAACGAAGAAATCGATCGCAGAGTTTATCGCTCTCTAATTGACTCTATCGGAGAATTAGAGCCATTTTTCTCGATCGACTGGCAAAATATTTACTCTCACTGGGATAACCACCCCGACTTGCGGGTACTAAAGCTTAATTTCCTCCCTTGGCCGAGCTTGTCTCAACTCACAGAGACTACCATCAAACAAAGGGGAATTCTCCCCTAGACTAACCTGAGTTCGGAATTCGGAGTATGCGCCGAGCGCAGGCTGCGCCAACGGAGTTCGGAGTTAAGGCAGATTTTTTGACCTTAACCTGTCCAAACCTAGCAATCACGTTAGTGCTAGCTTCCCACTAGCTACGATAACATCAGGGTACAAGCTCTATGCCGAACTGACGTTAGACTGCAACTGTCGGCATTGACATAGACTTGGGGAATAGCCCTCCTGGCTGTTCTCAATCTTGTTAATCTAAAGTTTAAAAGCAAAAAACAGTAAAATCTAGTGTTTATCAACTAATTACTCTAGCTTGGTATCCATATCTACTTTTATGCCTGATTTAATTTTATTACCTAAACGTAGTTAAAAAACAGGGAAGTGAAAATGAGAAAGTTACAACAATTTACAACTTTTTGTCACTCCCTAATTAGAGCAAAACTGATTAGCTGTTAATAGAAAGGCTCAGATCTAACCCTGATTTGGCAATCTTTAAATCCCAAATCCGCTCTTAATCCTTACCTTTTAGCCTGCTAGTTATAAGCCTGGGGAGATATAAACGTAACCGCCAGGGTTTGTTTCTCTAGGTCAGACTTCTCTACAGAAGTTACTAGCTGGTCGATCGAACGGGAATTTAAGCTCTCGGATTTGGGTTATTTCTGTTTGTGCCAAAACAGGAATTAGCAGTCGAGTGGTGATTAGTAATGACAAATTTAACTTTAAACAAATTCGATCGGTTAAAAATAAAAACTAAACTATGCTTATTTTTGGTGTTAATTCGGGAATCGGAGTTTCACCAGGTGTAGTTTAACTAAAGAAGCTTTCTGCGATCGCCGATCGATCGCCAACTCTTCAAAGAGCGATAATTTCACACCAGGACGACGATCCGTGCAATCGCACGGGCTAAACTTACCCCATTTGGGCAGTCACTCGATCTCAGCTACAAAGCTGAAGTAGTTAGACTGCTCCAGATTGCTTATTGGAAAGGTTTTTACAGAGATTTATGACTTTCGTTGATGAAAAATGAAGACGTTATATCTATGTTCAGCTATAGCGAAAGTTTCTAAGATGAATCCATCTCAACTAATATGCGTTGAGGTTGGGAGCCTTGAAGATTATTCAGCTTCTGAAACGGCAGAAATTAGCGATCGAATATTTATCGATCTCGTTTTCTCTAAGTTTTTCTGCAATTCTCTAGCTCATTTGCCCAAGCTTCCAGCAGGAAATATATTTTTTCAGCGCGGATATCTATCGCTATGACGAATTACGTGTTTATGCGTAGTCCGAGGATCGATTATCACAGAGATTTTCAGTGAAATGACCATGGTGTGTATTTGTATAAGTGCAGAGAATGGATTTGTAGTTAATAAAAAATTATGTAGCTCTACCGAATTTCCCCCAGGGAATCCGGTCTCTACTGAGAAGAGTTTTTATGATGACCTCTAAATATAATTCCTACTCTAAATCTATTACGCTTTTAACTTCTTACTATAAAAATCCTTCAGTAGCCCTGCGCAATCAACTGGTATTGCTCAACTCAGGATTAGTACGTCAAATTGCTTATAGACTCAGCTATCAGTGCAACGAGCCATTTGAAGATTTAGAACAAATCGGATATATCGGCTTAATTCGAGCGATCGAACGATTCGAGCCTCACCAAGGTTGTGCTTTTAGTTCTTTTGCAGTTCCCTATATTCGCGGAGAAATCTTGCACTTTTTGCGCGATAAAGGTAGCATCGTCAAAATTCCTCGCCGCTGGCAAGAACTGCAAAAAAAAGGACAAAAAGTGCGCTCGGAGTTAGCTGCTACTTTAGGGCGGAATCCTAGAGATAACGAAATTGCCGAAGCCTTAAAAGTATCGATCGAAGAATGGCAAGAAAGCAAGGCTGCCACGCAAAATCGCCTGCCATTGAGTTTAGATGCTACAGTCGGTCAGGCCATGGATTCGCCAGTTACCTTGGGAGATACGCTTCCAGATACCTACGAGCAATCCAAACAGCACCGTCATGAAGATTGGCAACAGCTAGAAGCAGCTTTAGAGCAGTTGGAAGAAAAAACCCAAGCTGCTATTGAGTTCGTATTTTTACGGGAACTACCTCGGAAAGAAGCAGCGCAGCGGATCGGCATCAGCCCCATGACGGTGACACGACGGATTCAAACTGGCATCGACCAATTAATGTCGGTACTGCAATCTCACTCGATGGAGAAAGTGGTTTAGACCAGCGGTTTCCCGATCTATGACACGCCTTGGGTAGGGGCGCAAAGCATTGCGCCCCTACAAGCAATTTATACCAAATCCGGTTAGCCAAACCCGATCGCGTTAACCTCGATGCGAACCTGTTAAAGCTTGCCTTACCGTTTCCAGTAACGTTTGAGCGGTGAAGGGCTTGGTGAGGAAAGCTCGCACGCACTCTCTATCGATCGCCGTTTCCAGATCGTTCGAGCTAATGCCGCTCATCGCGATGATGGGTACTCGACGGTCGATCTTGGCGAGGATGGCCATCAGCCTGAGTCCGTCAAAAGACGGCATGAGTAAATCCACCAGTACCAGACGGATATGAGATTGTTGTTGAAAGTAGAGGGCGATCGCTTCAATTCCATCTTCAGCCACCAACACTTGGTAATGATGCTCTTCCAGTGTGGCTTTAATTGTTTCCCCGATCGCGGCTTCATCATCGACCACCAGAATTAGTTCGCCATTGCCCTCTAGGTCGGTTGGCAGCGGGCAAGACAGTTCTTCACCTCGTTCGATCGCTGGCAGGTAAACCTGAAAGCTCGTGCCTCGTCCGACTTGGGTGGTTACATCGAGAAATCCCCCATGATTTTTCACGATCGTCAGCACGGTAGACAGCCCTAAGCCCGTACCTTTGTCTGGCTCTTTGGTGGTGAAAAACGGATCGAAAATCCGATCGAGGACATCCGACGCAATACCCGTTCCGGTATCGGCGATCGAGATCTTGATGTAGGTACCGACACTAGCATCGAGGTGCATTCGGGCAAAGGTTCGATCGATCGGAAAATTTTCTGCCGCAATTGTCAACTTCCCGCCCTCTGGCATGGCATCCCGCGCGTTGACGCACAAGTTGAGTACCGCCTGATGGATTTGGGTGACATCGGCACGAACTAACCACAAACCAGCAGTCGCCACCTGAGTTTGAATCTCGATCGATTTGGGAAAGGTTTCTTTGGCAATTTTGGCGATCTCTCCCAGTAAATGACCGATTTGCAGGGGCAGGCGCTGGCCTTTGGAGCCGCGAGCGAAGGCTAAAATTTGCTTGGCTAAATCGCTGCCTCGCTTGACATTAATTTCTGAAATTTCTAGCAAGCGTTGGGTCGATTCATCTAACGTTGGCAATCGTAGGGGCAAAAGTTGAGCCACTGCCAGCACTGGTGTCAGAATGTTGTTGAGGTCGTGGGCGATGCCGCTGGCCAGGGTCCCGATACTTTCGAGTCGTTGGGCCCGCAGAAACTGTTGCTCCAGTTGTTTCTTTTCAGTGATATCGGTACTGACGGTGAGAATGGCACGCGGTTGTCCCACCTCGTTCTTCACCAGCGACCACCGACTATCGACGACGATCGCTTTACCTGTTTGCGTGGTTTTTTGTAATTCTCCTTGCCAACTGCCTAGATCTAGCGTGGTAGCGATCGCAGTTTCTAGTTGCGCCGGATTGGTGTGAAAGAGTTCTTCACTGGACCTGCCGATCGCCTCTGCTGCCGACCAGCCATAGAGCTTTTCTGCCCCTCGATTCCAATATAAAATACAGTCGTCTAAATCTCTGACGTAGATCGCATCCGTAGAAATATCCAACAGCGCCGCTTGTTCGTGGATTTTGGCTTCGGCTTGCTTGCGTTCGCTAATGTCGTACAGCGTAGAACGGCTCATGACATAATTGCCAGACGCATCCCGAACGGCATTGCCGCTCAGCAGCACTGGCAAAATCGTGCCATCTTGGCGCACCAGTTGGAACTCCAAATCCCTCGCCCAGCCCCGCTCTAGGAACGCGGGAAAATTTTCTTCAAAGACTTGCAAGCTCTCAGGAGTGAGGAGATCGACTAACTTTTTCCGACCGATGACTTCATCCCGGCTGTAACCCAACCAGTCGAGTTCGGTATCGTTGATGCGAATGAAGGTGCCGTTTTCATCTAGGGAGTGATACCCGCAGGGAGCGCGATTGTACAGGTCTTCGACCTCCTGAGTATAGATTCTCAGTGCCTCCTCTGTTTGCTTGCGAGTTGTGATATCGATCGCAGCACCGACCATTTGCTTGGGAGTGCCATCGGCATTGCGATTTAATACGCTGTCTCGACTTTGGAGCCAATGCCAATCTCCATTGACATCGCGCATCCGATACTCCTCCTCAATGACCTCTCCATCGGCGACGCTGAAACATCGATCGACTTTTGCTAGCACTCTGGGCAGATCGTCGGGGTGAATCAAGTTAGTAAAGAGGTTGCTGCCCATCGCTCGAATCGCCTCTGGAGAATATCCCAGAACCTTGGCAATCTGAGCGTTCGTATAGACATTTTGTTGCTCGACCAGATCGTAGACGTACAAAATCGCCGAGGTTGATTCAGTAACTTGTTGCAGCAGTTGTTGCTGTTCTCGCAGTTCGGCTTCGGCTTGTTGGCGCTCGTTTTCAGCCCGGACGCGATCGGTAATATCGGTAATCGTCACCAAATATCCAGCGAGCGTTCCGGCTTCATCGCGCAACACCGTTGTATTCCCAATTACCCAGTTGACTCGACCCTGCGGCGTTTGATATCGATATTCTAATTGCAGTTCTCGTCCGGTTTCGATCGCCTCATGCCACTTGCCGATCGCCCGCTCTCGGTCTTCTGGATGCAGGGCTTTTTCCCAGCCTTTACCCATGACCTGTGCCAACGAAAGTCCGGTCAATTCTAAGCAACGATGGTTGGCAAATACCACGTCTCCAGCAGCATCCATCTCCAAGATCCCCACTGGTGCATGGGTTGCCAAAATCCGAAATTGCTCTTCAGCTTGAGAGAGTTCCTGCGTCCGGTCTGCCACTCGCTGCTCTAGCTCTTCATTCGCCGTCTGCAACTGCTGTTGGCTGGTTTGCAGCGCCGCATTAACTTGTTGCCGCTCGGCAATTTCCTGCCCAAGCTGTTGCACGGTGCGGTTTAATTCTTGGGTTTGGCGATCGAATTGTTGTTGCATCACCTCGATTATCCCTGCCATTTCCACCGGATCGAACACCCGCAGCAAGCTCGTTTGGGTCAAAATTCCCCGCAATTCCCCTCGCTCCCCTGCCACCACCAATCGCCGCACCCGCAGCCGCCGCATCTCCTGCTGGGCTTCCCATAACGAATCGGTTGGTTTGAGACAACACAAGGGGGCACTCATCACCGTTCGGGCTTCGGTGGCGGCAAAATTGATGCCCAATCTCTGAAACTGCACCATATCTCGTTCCGTAACGATTCCCAGCGGAGTTAAGATTTCAGGATGGGCTGCTAGGGGTTCGACTACTACGACACAACTCTTGCGCTGGTTCACCATCTGGTGGGCAATACTGAGGATAGAATCAGCGGGCATAGCGCAGATCGTTTGTGCCGCCATCAACTCGGACACCTGGCGCAATTTCAACAGATTCGCAGGCTGTAAGATCTCGCAGAGGCGATCGCGGGTGACGATGCCCAGCAATTGCCTTTGAGCGTCCACCACTGGCAGATGTCGGATCTGGTGTTGCTGGAAGAGGGTTAAAACGTCATAGATGGTTTTAGCCCTTGAGATCGTCAGCACGACGACTGGTTGCGTCATCACTCGATCGAGCGTCACCTGGGAGAAATCCATTCCCGTAATCGAGAGCCGCACTACATCTCGCTCGGTTAAGATCCCCACGGGGCACAATCCTTGGAGCGCTAGGATGCAAGAGGAAGATCTGAGCGCCGGAGATGATGCTGTTGCCGATCGATCGAGGTCGCATCGATCGTTAAAGGTTTGCCCCATTTGGGCGATCGCCTCGCTTGCCAAGGTATCTGGAGGAAAGGTCAGCGGCGTGCGATCGAGTATTTGGTCTAGGCTAGGCAGAGTGGCGATCTCCTTCGCCCAACTACTAGACGCAGCAATAGCTTTAACCATCTTTTAGGGGGGAATTTTATGATTAATTGCCGATATTTTTGTCACCGCTGTTGTAAGCGCCCAGATTCAGTCTAGTCTGTGATTTTCTATCAAAATATTTTAAAGTGTAACGACAAAAATAAGCTTTATAAGCTTTAGTATTGTCCAACGAACTGCAAGCGCTCGATATCTATCTCAAGGATGATGATAACGCCAATAAGTTTTAGTGTCTGGCTCCCAACGACGAACGAGCAAGAATGATACCAAATCCGCTTAACAAAAGCTGGTTTGCCCTCAAAGGAGCCTCCGGCAACCCCTCTCCCCTGAGCTTGCCGAAGGGGGTGAGGGCTGATTCTCTTGAACCAGGTGTTGGCTCTGTACCGATTAATTAACAATTAGAATATTTATTGTATTTAATTGCGAATTGCGAATTGCGAATTGACAATTGGTTTGGTCAACAATTGCATTGCTATATCAACGGCGAAGGCTTCCCGATCCTGTGCTTGCACGGTCATCCCGGTTCGGGGCGATCGATGTCCGTGTTTACGGAGCATCTATCGAAACGATTCCAAACTTTAGCCCCAGATCTGCGAGGATATGGCAATAGTCCTGCTAACGGCAGTTTTGCCATGGCAGATCATTTAAGCGACCTAGAGAGGCTTCTAGACCGCTTCCAGATAAAAAACTGCTTAATCTTGGGATGGTCGTTAGGCGGCATTTTAGCGATGGAATTGGCGTTAAAACTGCCAGAAAGAGTCAAAGGGCTAATCTTGCTGGCTACTGCTGCCAGTCCCAGAAGCGATCACCCACCAATTAGCTGGCAGGACAATTTTTATACCGGACTGGCTTCGATTTTGAATTTAGCCATACCGGGTTGGCAATGGAATATCGATACTTTTGGCAAGCGATCGCTCTTTCGTTACCTCATCCGCCAACATACGCCCACTGCGTACCAATATATAGCCCAAGAAGCCGTCTGGGCCTATCTCAAAACTTCTCGCGCCGCCACCAAAGCCCTCTACCAGGCGATCGCTCAAGGGTACGATAGGTTAGCCGATATCCAGCAAATTCAGTGTCCGACTCTGTTCTTAGTTGGAGACAGCGACTACCACATCAGCCCCCATTCCAGCCGACAAACAGCGCAACATCTGCCAAATTGCCAGTGGCGAGCGTATCCTCAGACAGCCCATTTATTTCCTTGGGAAGTGCCCGATCTAGTCTTAAAGGATATCGATCGCTGGCTCGAAGAGAATTATCAATGGGGCATGGGGCATGGGGCATAGGGCATGGGGCAGGATTTCAGGAGCTTTGGAAGTGTGGAGTGTTAAGTGTTGAGTGTTGAGTTAAGAAACTTCTCCCCCTCTTCGCTCTCTTCGCTCTCTCCCCTACGACGCATGACCGCTCAGAGATGCTTCTTTCTGGCGGTCAGGAGTCTCCCCCATTTCCTGACAAACCGTTAAATTATGGGGTTTGCAGCGTTTAACTGCCACTTTAATGCCTTGAGCGCCTTCTAGTTTTAGATCCTCTAGATATCCGGTCTTCATATCGTCAGCTTCTTTGACGCTCAGGAAAGGCCCAAAATAATACAGGCATAAGGGTGTTTCCGTAATCACTTCAACCCACCAAGCCAATCCTAAGAACTGGAGGATGTTAAGCATAATTTCCTTCAAAAATTCCTTTATCATGGTTTGCTTTCTGCCAGAAGATGCGATCGAGTCTTGTGATGAATATTTATATTTTGTTACATTTTCCTATATTTTGTTACATTTCGTTATACTACCTTGCCTTTATTCTTATTGAATTCTATTTTTCTGGAGATTTTATATGGAGTAAAGGCGACCAACGTTGGCGGTAAATTTCATACAAGCAAACGGCGGCGGCTACAGAAGCATTAAGGCTGGGTGTCTTGCCCGACAAAGGTATAGAAACCAGAACGTCGCAACTCTTTTGAGTTAAAAGGCTCAAACCTTCTCCCTCTGCGCCTACTACTAATACTGTCGATCCCGCAAATTCAATACTGTGTAATGCTTTACCAGAATCAGAAATAGTGCCATAAATCCAAAAACCAGCCGCTTTTAATTGTTCTAGAGCGCGACTGAGATTGACCACTCTGGCTACGGGGAAAGTTTCTAGAGCGCCCGCTGCCACTTTCATGGCCGTTGAGGTAATACCAGCAGAACGACGTTGAGGAATCACCAATCCTTGAGCGCCTAAAGCTTCAGCCGAGCGGATAATGGCTCCTAAATTATGCGGGTCGGTGATGCCCTCGGCTACTACAATCAGCGGGCGATCGGTTGCCGCTTGAGCCTTGGCAATCAAGTCTTCTAGCCGATCGTAAGCATAGGGAGCAATTTGACCGACTATTCCCTGATGGTTGGCACCGTCGGTAAGCTGGCTTAAACGTTGGGGATCTACTTCGTCGATGACCGTTCCCTGAGATTTAGCTTGCATTAGCAAAGAGTGAAACTGAGGATGGTACATCAACCGAGAAATAACCCAAATCCGGTTGAAATGACGTTGATTTTCTAGGGCTGTCAGAACGGGATGGCGGCCGTATAACAGGTCGTTTGATTCTTCTGTTTCCCCAATATCGGGTTGAGGGCGATCGCGTCGAACTGGTCGATCGACGATCTGAGCTTTACCAGCAGTACGGAATTGACGTTTTTGGTCTGGGGATCGAAGAATAGGTTTGCCAGTCGAGGTGCGATCGCGCCTCGGCTGTTCTCGGTTTGATTTCCCCAAAGCGCGGGCTGGACGATTTTTTTGAGCCATCTTTAAAAAGTCAAAAGTCAAAAGTCAAAAGTCAAAAGTTCAAGAGTAGGGGCGCAATGCTTTGCGCCCGTACAAGAGTGTGGAACAAAGAATTCTCTCCCTCTCTCTCTCTTTCATTCTCGATCGAGATCCAAAAATCCCAACAACTGAGTCAATCGTTGGGGATCGGTAATATACAAGTATCCAATTAGGGTTTCAAAGCTGGTAGCTGTTTGGTAAGTTGCTAAATCGAGACGCTTGGGAGCGGCGCGAGTGGCGTTGCGTCCTCGGCGTAAGATTTCTAATTCGGCTGGGGTGAGATGAGATGCTAGCGATCGCAGGTGTCGAACTTGAGCTTCGGCCCGGACGTGAGTTACTACTCGATTATGATAACTCGGCGATCGCTGTGGCGGTAGCAGATAATAAGCTCGAATATACAATTCAAAAACTGCATCTCCTATGTATGCCAATGCTGTTGGCGACAGCCGATTGACTTGCGCACTCGAACCAACAGCAGGGCGGAGATAGTTTAACCTTTCTTCGATCGAAACTTCAGTGGGGGCAATCTCTAGATCCCCAACACTATCGGCGCTCTTATCTTTAGAGACTAAAGGTAACGCTGCTAAATTTTCTTCAGCATTATTTGGAGTTTCTGGCACAGAAGCTCTTTTGTACTTGCGATCTGCAAGGTAGGTTGCTAGTTTTGAACTCTCTCTAGAGCTTTTTCAATTGAAGTCTGGAGTGAAAGAAACTGTTCTAGACGAACTTGTTTTACCGTCTGGGTGACGCGCGGGTTACTGACTATTTGTAATGTCCCTTCGGCGCTTTGTGCCTGCTTGACTAAATGCACCAAAGCACCTAATCCAGAGCTATCAACGAAGTCTATTTTAGAAAGGTCTAAAATCACGTTTTTTGGGCCTTCCTCAATAAACTTGCTGACGACTTTCTTGAATGTTGGCTCCGAAAAAGCATCCAACAATCCTGCCAAATAGAATATCTGGCAATTTTCTTTAACTTCGCGAGTACCCCTTAAGCTGACGGTCAGGGTTAATGGCTCAGGAATAGTACCCTCCTACAATCGATCGAAAAACAATTAAGGAAGAGTTTAACACAAAATCAATTTTACTCATCTACCCGCAGTCATAGTAGGGGTTTGTCCAAAAATAATTGGTTTTGCTTATGACGATTGCGAAAAGGGGAAGGAGGGGCCCCCTCTGGGGATAAGGGGCGAGGGGAATTCTTTACCCCTTACGATCGCGTCTTAGAGCTTCGCATCGCTTGGATAAATCTGCCAAACAGATAGTCAGCGTCGTGAGGGCCGGGACTGGCTTCCGGGTGGTACTGAACGGAGAAAAAGGGTAGAGATTTGTGCCGCAATCCGGCGACGGTGCGATCGTTGAGATTGAGGTGAGTAATTTCGACCTCGCTGTTTAAGGTATCCGGTGCGATCGCAAAACCATGGTTTTGGCTGGTAATCTCGACTTGTTGCTGCAAGCCAGCGGGTTGATTTAACCCCCGATGACCGAATTTCAGCTTGAAGGTTTCTGCTCCTAGAGATAAACCGAGAATTTGGTGGCCCAAGCAAATCCCAAAAACTGGTTTCTGAGAGTCTAGAAGTTTTTTGGCAGTGGCAATCCCTTCATTAACGGCAGCCGGATCGCCGGGGCCGTTGGAGAGAAAAATGCCGTCTGGACTGTAGCTCAAAATTTCTTCAGCGCTGGTGTTGCTGGGAACCACAATTACCCGACAGCCATAACTGGCTAGTCGTCTCAAAATATTGCGTTTAACGCCAAAGTCAATAGCGACAACGGTGAAAGTTTCTCCCCGATTATTTGCAGGGGGTCGAAATTCCCAACGAGCGTTGGTCGGTTCCGACCATTCGTAAATCTCATCGGTCGTGACTTTCGATACCAAGTTCAATCCTGCCATGCTAGGGGCGGCTTGCACTTGCAGCAGTAACTCGGCTGGGTCGAGAATTTCCGTCGAAATCGCGCCATTCATAGCCCCAACCGATCGAATCTTGCGGGTAAGCGCCCTAGTATCGATCCCGTAAATTCCAGGAATTTTGTGTTGCTTGAGGTAATCTGGCAAAGACTGGGTAGATCGCCAGTTACTCGGTTGTTGGCAAATATTACGAGCGATCGCTCCTTTGACTTGAGGACATTTAGATTCTTCATCCTCAGAGTTAACGCCAGTATTTCCTAATTCGGGATAAGTAAAGGTGACGATTTGACCGCAGTAGCTAGGATCTGTCAGCACCTCTTGATAACCCGTCATTCCGGTATTAAATACTACTTCGCCAATAGTCGTACCGAGGGCACCAAAAGACCAACCTCGGTAGGATGTACCATCGGCTAGCACGAGTAAAGCTGGAGTCGAACCAGAAAGAGGCATAAGCAAATTAGAAGTTCAGGAGTTCATAAGTATGCGCCGAGCGCAGGCTGCGCCAACAGAAGTTCAAGCTTCGGCTACGCTCAGCTTGAAGGAGTTCAGGAGGCAGGAGTTTAGAAGGCAGAAGGGAGAAATTTAACTTAAAACTATCCTCCTTTTCTTCTCGCTCTTCCTGAGTTCTCCTTTTCTCAGTTCTCTTTTACCTCTGGAATATCGCCTTCTCACTTTATCAAAAAGCATTGATTAGAGATGATACCAATCCTACAAATCTTTTTCCTTCAAGCTGGTATTCTGAACTTCTGAACTTCTGAAGTTCTGTATTCTGAACTACTTTCCCATCATCCATTGCCTCTGGGGGCGCGGTTGCGGAATTTGCCGCGTCGATTTTGCATCAATTCGACAAACCTTTGGCGTTGTTGGGGGTTGAGAACTTCGCGCATAGCTAGCATACTTTCAAAGCGCGTATCGGCTAGCTGCTGTCGCAATCCTTTGACTTGGTTGTATTTATTACGGATGTCGCTAGCAGAACTCGTGCCTGCCATTAAAGTTCTTAGCTCTTGCTGTGCCTGGGATAAAGCTTGTTTCTGTTGAGAGATCCGGGATTGGTACTGTTGGCGAATTGCTTCTAGGCGATTTACTTGATCTTGGCTGAGATTGAGTTCCTGAACCAAACGATTGCGATCGCCCCGCTGCGCCAAAGGAAAATCTGGTTGGGCTTGAGCAGATAACCCAGTAGGATTGGTAATGACAGCAGCACTACCGAGAGAGAGAATCGTAACTGCTAAGAGAGAAAATCGACGTAGCCCCATGAAAATTACCTCTTTTTTTGACTTTTGACTTATTAGCGCGTTCCCTATTCGTTAGAAGCTTCTAACAGCCAATCCGATCCATTTGGTCCGCTAGGTGTTACCTCTGGAGTTTCGCCGATAGCTGCATTCCAGTTGTCTTCTAGAAAAGCTTCGACACTAGCTGGATCGACTGCGATCTTAGGAACTTGAGGAGGACTTAAGATTTGGTATCCCACCCAAGCAATTAGCGCCCCAGCGGCGATCGCTGGTGGTAGCACCCACAAGAGTCTGCGGCGCGGATGCTTGACATCTGAAGCTGCCACTGCTTGCAAGATCTGGTCTTCTAGATCCGGCGCTACTGGTGGCACTGATGGCCGATGTTGGCGAAGAAACTCGATTAGGCGATCGTCATCATTTTGCTTAGTCATAGCTGCACTCCTGCTTGCTGGAGGAACTGCCGCATAGCGGCACGGGCATGAAAGAGGCGAGACTTGACAGTTCCAACAGGAATTTCTAGAATCTCGGCCACCTCTTTTTGCGGGACTTCCTCTAGATCGTGCATCACTAAGACGCAACGATGCTCGAAACTGAGTTGCTTTAATCCTCGGCGCACTAGGTCTTGATAGTGTAAGTTGTCTAGCAGTCGATCGGTTGGCGAACTCGGCAGCATCTGAGAGAGGTTTCGCTCCCGATCTTTGAACGAAGCTAACTGTCGCCTGCGATCGTTAGCCACGTTCCAAGTAATGCGATAAAGCCAGGTGGCAAATTGAGAAGTTTGCCGCAGTTGGGGTAATCCTTTCCACACTCGTAAGAACACCTCTTGGACTAGATCGTCTAGAGAAGAAGAATCGCAGAGTTGGTAAAGCATCGACCTAACTTTGGGCTGATACCGCTGATAGAGCGCGCGGAAACTTTGCCGATCGCCTCGCAAGCATTGCTCGATCGAGTAACTATCGGCAGAGCGATCGCCCTTGAGCGCCTCATCTGGCACTGCTGACACTGATTAGATTTCCTCCACCAGTTTGTTATCTATAGCTTTAGACTGGAGGGACGGATAAATAGTTCAAAATCGATCGAGATCGTAAATGTAATATTCCTCAACTCCATAGCGTTCGTAAAACTGGAGTTTCTTGGTCATTTCTTTCAGCCGATTTCCAGGGGAGAGAATTTCAAATATTACTTGGAGAGCAATGTTATTTTCTTTCCATTACCTGTAGGAACCGCGTTCGCCTTTTGGAATGTAGTAGCGAACTATTTACCGGACTTAAAAATTACTGCTGAAGCAATTGCTCAAAAGTATTGGAATTCGTGACAAGCGACTCGGCCGCCTATGCTAGGCTTTTCGTCCGCGATGCAATTTGTATGCCGCCAAATGAGCCAGCTTAAATCGATCGACTGGCATAACACCATCATGCAACCGCACGAATAGAAGGTTGGCAGGGAATGTACAATGACAATGACTAATGACTAACGAACTACCCATGCAAATTAGAAGACGATCGCCAAATCCAGCAGTTTCTGTTAGTTCTTTGCAGTATCAAGTCAAGGTTCCAGAAGCGGAACCGCGTCATATTTTAGAAGAAATTGTCTGGCATAAAGAAATTGAAGTCGAGCAAATGCGCGATCGCTTGCCTTTACCCAAGTTACAGCAGCGGGTAAAAGAAGCACCCGCGCCGCGTAATTTTTTAGAGGCGTTGCGTCAGGGAAAAACCAAACCAGCCGTCATTGCTGAAGTCAAAAAGGCTTCTCCTAGCAAAGGGGTAATTCGGGCAGATTTCGATCCGGTGGCGATCGCTAGATCTTATCAGCAAGGAGGAGCTAGTTGTTTGTCGGTACTGACCGACCAAAAGTTTTTTCAAGGCAGCTTTGAAAACCTGTCTCTAATTCGCCAAAATGTAGATTTACCCTTACTTTGCAAAGAATTTATTATCTATCCTTACCAAATTTATTTGGCTCGAAGTAACGGAGCCGATGCTGTTTTACTAATAGCTGCTATCCTCAGCGATAAAGATCTCCAATACTTTATCAAGATTATTCAAGTCTTGGGGATGACGGCATTAATTGAGGTTCACACGGCTGAAGAACTCGATCGGATATTAGCTTTAGAAGGCGCGAACTTAATTGGTATTAACAATCGCAATCTAGAAGATTTTTCCGTTGATTTGCAAACTACCTGTCAGCTTTTGAGCGCTCGAAAGAATCAATTACAAGAACGAGACATTCTGGTAGTCAGCGAATCGGGTTTGTACGTTGCTGACGATATCAATTTAGTAGCTCAAGCTGGTGCTGGTGCGGTTCTCATCGGCGAATCGTTAGTAAAACAGCTAGATCCTGGAGCCGGAATTATTGCCTTGTTTTCTTAATATTACCTCTTTAAACTATTTCCTTCTTCTTTCCGTGCTAAAGCGGCGCGATATTGGGATTCACGACTGAGCCAAAATGCTGCTGTACTCCCTAAAACCCGTTCTAATCGATACTCCTGACTTCGTTAAAGCTCGGTTAAATAAGCGATCTCAAGCAATACTTCAATCAGGCAATTTTGCAGACATTGCTCAAAATTGCCTCTCGATCGCCTCCCAAAATCCTGTACTCTTTCATCATCACGACGCGAGGGCGATATTTACCGATTTGAGGTTCGATGTTTTGCCCTTTAGCCATCTTTAAGATTAACCGGGAAAAGTCAGCCCCAGCCAGATGAGATAGGGGATATCCGCCACCAAAGCGAGGATTTAATTCTAAGACAAAGATGCGATCGCGATCGACAAAAAAATCAACGTCAAGCGGCCCTACGTGTCCTAAAGCGCCTAATTTTTCTCCTAGTCGCACCCCAAATTCAATTAAGTTAGGATTATCGCTAGTTTCGGCTCGATCTGTTTCTCCAGAACGCATTGCTAATTTTCTTCTGGGGACTACAGACAATACATTTCCTTTTAGATCGTTACAAATATCAAATCCATGTTCCTGCCCGCTAATAGTTTCCTGAATTAACATCTCGGCAGCATAATGGAAAAAGACATCTAACTCTTTGAGATTGCGTGCTTTAAATAAATTGTTGCTCCCAGAACCTCGGCGAGGTTTGACGAATAAAGGAAATGAAACTCGTCCAGTTTCTAGAGCTTTCACCGCTTCCTCGAAACTGATAAAAGTTTCTGGGGTGTTGAATTCGTGTTGTTTGAGAAAGTTGTAGGTAGAGTGCTTGTCAAAACAAATTTCGTTGACCGTACTGCTAGTAACGATCGGTAAAACCCCTGCCTCGCGCAGTTGCGGTAAATGCCTAGAAAGCACGTCGATATCTAGATCGGAAAAAGAAAGCAGTGCATCTACTTGTTTCTGCTGACAAATCTCAATTAAAGCAGGTATATAATCTGGACTATAAATATCGGGTAAAACCACAGCTAAGTCGCAGTGTTTAAACCCAGATGTCCATTCTGAATTACCAGTACCAATAAGTAGATCTCCTGGATCGAGATCGGCTTTAAGGTATTCGGCTATATAACCTCGCCGTCCGATACAAGATAATAAAATATTCATAATCGTTCTAAACTTCTAAGTTTCTATATTCTGAACTTATTAACTCCTGTATTATGAACTCCTGTTTTAAATAATATAAGTAGCAAAAACATCTTCAGAAGTTTCTCTGCGCCTGCTTAATGCGTAAGTCTTATCGGTTGAATCGTAACTAATAATTGGACTATTAGGACTAATAAATGGTGGTTTAAATACAATCGTGTAAGCTCCGATATTGTTAAACACCACATAGTCGCCTATTCCTATTTCTCCTCGATCGATCTTACTCAGGCAATCGTGTTCCATGCAGGTATATCCCACTAAATCGATATCTCCAGTCAAGTTCCCTCCTCGATCGCTACTTTCATTGCGATAGACATTCATCGCTAACTTTTTATCAGTTAGGGTAGGTTTGATATTGTGAATGCTACCTGCTACCAAAGCAATTTGACGAGAACGAATGGTTTTTGTTCCCACTACCTGGCAGGCAAACTGCATGACATCTGCTACCAAGGCTACACCAGGTTCTAAAATTAACTGCGGGCCCGTATCTTGAGGGAAGTGACGGGCAAATTCAGGAGCGATCGCTTCGGCGTATTCTCGATAACTGGGGATATGACAATCAAACTGTTTTCGTAGTTCTTCATCCATTTTTCCAAAAAATCCTCCCCCTAAGTTGATAAATTTAGGCGGGCGCTCTGGAAAATATAATCCGGTCAAATTTAGCATTTTTCTAGCTCGTAAAGCATAGGATTCTATACTTCTTTGGGGGGTAGAAAAGTGACAGTGAAGTCCGGCTACCGAACAGTTAGGTAATTGGGAGATGACCGAGAAAGCATACTCTAAATCGCCACCTTCAACATCGAAACCAAATCGAGATATGCGATCGATCCCGATATCGAAATTACATCTCAATCCGACGGCAAAGTTACGTGCGGAAAATTTCTCAGCTAGATCTTTAAGAATTTCTACTTCTTGCCATGAATCTAAGTTAACAGTCGAACCGTTTAAAATAGCGTTTTTCAAATCTCGATCGCGTTTTAATGGGCCGTTAAAAATAATCCTCGACGGTTCTACTCCGATCTTAATAGCTAGATCGTATTCCATCTGCGACACAACTTCGGCATAAGCGCCTAGAGCATCGGCAATTTGACACAGTTTGGGAGTATAGTTGGTTTTGTAGGAATAGCCAAAATTGGTGCGAGGGTAAATCGAGCGAAAATAACTCAGGAACTCTTGATAGTTATTTTCAAATTTGCTGACATCTAAAATATAGAAAGAGTCGCCGTATTCTCGAGCTAAATTTTCTAGTATTTGCCAAGTTAGTTTCATTTTTTTAACGCAGAGGTACGCAAAGGTAACGCGGAGGTTCGCTGAGGTTTAGTTGCCCATAAAGTCTTCGACGGTAGCATGACCGGATTGGTTGATGCCTTCTCGACGCACGACTTTCCAAAAGGTGAGAAAAAGGATTTTTAAGTCTAGCCACAGACTCCAATTATCGACATACCACACATCTAATTTGAATTTTTCTGGCCAATCGATCTCGTTGCGACCGTTGATTTGGGCCCAGCCTGTAATTCCAGGTGTGACTTCGTGACGGCGAGCCTGCTGGGCGTTGTACCGAGGGAGATATTCTACCATTAGGGGGCGGGGCCCGACGAAACTCATATCGCCTTTTAAGACGTTCCCAAGTTGGGGAAGTTCGTCTAAACTGGTTCGACGCAGAAATTCCCCTAAAGCTGTGAGGCGTTCCTCGTCAGAGAGGAAATTGCCCCTAGCATCGCGTTCGTCGGTCATGGTGCGGAATTTGTAAAACGTGAAGATCCGACCGTTTTTTCCCGGACGAGGTTGAGTAAAGACAATAGGGCTGCCCATGCGGGTATAGATGGCGATCGCTAATACTAGAATAATTGGAGAGAAAATTACTAGAGCGATCGCTGCTACTAATTTATCTAATACTGATTTTAATAACCTACTGAAGCTAGTGACACTATCGGCGCGATGAGTTTTAATCTTCATCTTCACTCTATCCTTTATTGGCTAATCGGTAAGCTGGAAAAAAGTTAGACTTTAATAATTCTTCTTGGGGAATTTTGAGATTTTTTGCTTGACAATCGACTAGATAATGATATTTGGCTTCATCTATAATAAGACGTAAAGTTTTAAAAATATGCTTTTGCCTAGAAAATCCTGATTTAAAACCATATACTTTGTCTTTATTGCCTCCTACTCCACCTCCTAGATGTAGAAATTCATTTCCACGATCTTTTGCCCAAAATCTAGCATAGTCTAATAATAAATTGAATGGAGATTGAGGTAAGAATTTAGTTTTTGTTCCTCCCAAATGTGCTTGAGCTATGCCCTGACATTCAAAAAATAAACAAGCAGCAGCTACTTCTTCTTCAAATTCTACAATCTCTAAATGAATTTTATCTCCTAAGTTTCCTAGTCGATCGAAGTATTGGCGATCGAAATAATACTTTGCTTCAGCATCTACACGGTTCATAGTTTCTTGATAAATTTCGATTAATTCGTCGATGTATTCTAAAAATGGCACCATCCTAGCCTTAAATCCGAGACGTTTGCATTTATTAATCGTACTTTGATGTCCTTTTCTCGTGTGCGCCCAAATCTCGGCATCTGATAATTTTAGATTTATCGAGATTGTTTGACCGTTATCTGTAAAAGTTGGCGATGAAAAGATTCGATCGAAATCTGAATTTAAAATAGGATGCAATCTAATAAAAGCGGAACAAATTTTCTTATTTTTAAAAGTCTGCTTCATTTCGTGAAGAGCTAGATCGGGAAATCCTGAAGTGTTAGCTGCGGCTTCGCTTAAAAGAATTCCAGGGTAGCCATAAGGTGAAATTACATCAAAATTTTCTTGAGTTTCGAGCGTTTGATTCTCAATATCCTCGCATTTCCGCAATAAATAAGGTAGAAAAAATATTCGCTCTTTATCTACTAGCAAAAAAGCTTCACCTGTAGTTTCAGTTCGGCAAGATTCTAAATAAACATAATCTGATAAATGATAAACATCATGTCGGAGTTTTTGCAAAATTTCAAACCATAGATTGCTATCGCGATCGATTATTTGGATTTCCATTATATTTGTTTCAAGAGAAATTTTGGATTTATGGAATCAGTTTATCCCGACCACAAAACTGGAAACACGGCCGGATCGCTGAAATCTGGCTCGCCATTGGGTAATTTCCGGCATAAAACTTCATCAAAAATGTGTATTTCTCGACCTTGAGAGTTGCGGAAAGGTCGATAGTGGTTGGCTTCATCCTGAAGGTGAACTGCCATAGCCAATCGGAATGAGTCGCTGCGATTGGGGTAGCTGCCATGAATTATCCAACAGTGATGAAAGCTAACTTGACCTTTTTTTAAAGTCATAGGCACTTTGACAACTTGCCGTCCTTCTCGGCCAAATTTATCTGCCATTTCTTCTAGGTTAGAGTTGTTAAAAAACCTGGTATTTTCAATTCCAGACCACTTATGGCTTCTATCTAGCACGACTAAAGGCCCTCTAGATTCATCGCAGTCGTGAAAAGGAATCCAAGCAGTTAGTAAGTTGTTAGAACTACAAGTAGACCAATAAGCGCGATCGGCGTGCCAACCCACAGCACTTTTACCATTAAGATCTTGAGGCGGCTTGTAAACTAGTTGATCGTCTAGCAGTCGAATTTCTTTAGTTCTCGATAGCTTAGCTGCTATGGCCCCAATAATTGGTTGTAGCGCCAACTGTCGAAGTTCCCAATTTTGTAAAGAGACAAATTCGTTATTGCGGACGACATCGCAGCCATCTGCTGGTTGCCAATTGCTATAGCCAGTGCTGACTGGAAGTATTGCATCTCGTTCGCCCCGATAGAATCGATCGCTACCTGCAATTGCCCGATCGATTATCTCATCAGATAGCACCTGTGGTGAAATATACCAACCATGTCTCTCATAAAAAGCCACATCTTCCTCAGTCGGCAAAAGCTCTAACTGTTCTTCTGAAAGCTCTGGTATAAAAGTATTCATAGACTAGTGATTCTGAACTCCTTCCCTTCTTTCCTTCTAAACTTCTGAACTTCTGAACTTCTGAACTCCTATTTTTGTTCCCCTTTAAATTCTTCTGAAGTGGTGTAGCCTTCTTGGTTGATGCCTTCTTGCTGTAGAACCTTGAATAGTGTTAAAAACATAATTTTGCCATCTAACCACAGACTCCAATTATCGACATACCAAACATCCAGACGAAATTTTTCTTCCCAACCCAGAGCGTTACGACCCTGGATCTGGGCTAAGCCTGTAATTCCTGGCTTCACCTCGTGGCGGCGGGCTTGTTCGGGGCTGTAGCGGGGGAGGTATTCTACAATTAACGGGCGCGGCCCCACCAAACTCATATCGCCCTTGAGAACGTTCCACAGTTGGGGCAGTTCGTCTAAACTGGTTTGCCGGAGAAACTGACCGATAGGAGTTAGCCGCTGGTCGTCAGGTAAAAGATGACCTCGATCGTCTCGCTCGTCTGTCATGGTGCGAAACTTATAAAAGGTAAAGATGCGACTGTCTTTGCCCGGACGGGGTTGGGTAAAGACAATCGGGCGACCGATCCAGATGTAAATCGCGATCGCCACGATTAGCATCAAGGGGGATAATACCAACAGGGCCAGCGCTGCCGCTAACCGATCTAAAATGAACTTCACCAGCAAGCTGGAGCGAGCCAACCCTTTTTTATAGCTAAATTTGGCAATCGTCATTTCTAGACTTTAACCGTCCCATCTCGTTTATCATAGTTCCCTGTCGATCGAGCCAGATCTCAGCCAGAATTATTAAAGAGCTATGATTTTTGACGGCAGAGAATGCTAGATATGGAAGTGGCGATCGTTTAGTCTGCACCTTCACCACTTATATAACCAGAGCGACAAATAGCCGTCTCAAAATCGCTAGATAAAATTACTATCTAGTAATTGTTAACTTTATCTAATTGCGGTATATTTAATTTTTGGATATTATTCATGTATAACGTTTAATTAGTAATTAAAATTGAATTAAGGATCTAATATGTTAGTTTTTATCATACCAATAAAAAACAAAAAGATCTCTACTTCTTGGGAATTGTTATCCCAGCTATTTGAAAGATGCCTTAAATCTATCTGCAATCAAACTTCTCCTAATTTTAGAGTAGTGGTGGTTTGTAACGAAAAACCAGATACTAAATTCGATCGCCCTGAAATTCACTACGTTATAGTTGATTTCCCTCCGCCGATTTTTCAAAATGATGACAATAGATCGACTGGCTACGAGTTTGGCTGGAGCGATAAGATCGAAAAACAAAATGCCGATAAGGCCCGGAGAATACTTAAAGGTTTAGAATATGCCGAAAAATTTCAACCATCTCACTTTTTGGTAGTTGATGGCGATGATTGCGTCAATAAACACTTAGTAGAGTTTGTCGAAAAAAACGATCGAGTCGATGGTTGGTTTTTCAAAAAAGGCTATGTATATCAAGAGGGCAAGAAATTTTTATGGCTCAATCTCAAAACTTTTAATCACGTATGCGGCACTTGCTTGATTATGAGATATAGTCTGCGTCACTTAGTATTTCCCGTTCCCGATTGCTACAATCATTTTTCTCAAACATTTGCTGAAGCTGATGTTAGAGATTTACCATTTATCGGTGCAACTTATAGTATTGGCAATGGCGAGAATATTTTCATGAGTGCTAATACTCAAACAGAAATTAAAGGCCAAGTAGAGAAGAAAGGAATTTTAGTTTTGGCAAAAAAAATCTTCAAATACAGGTTTGTATTTTTAACCAAATCGATCGCCAATGATTTTGGTTTATATAGTGTAGGTGCTTAATAATATGGATTCGTTGGGTTTCCTGCCGTCAACCCAACCTACAGCTTACGCTTAACCTACTTTAAATAAATCCATATCTTATACCAAAACCTATTTTCCACTTTGCCCTCAAAGGAGCCTCCGGCTCCCCTCTCCTTGTAGGAGAGGGTAGGGTGAGGTGGGAGAGGGGTTGGGGGTGAGGGCTGAATGGATGATATGAAAATCGGATTTGGTATTATTACTTTTGGCAAACTATATATAGTATCCCTTCTAAAGGTTCAGAAGCCAATTCATCAGGATCTTTACACATTTTGCCTCGATCGATTTGATATTCAGAACCGATCGCAATAATTTTAAAATTTACATCTTTGAAGATTTGGGCAATTTCTGCAACTTTAAACCAATATGCTTGCGGGCCGCGATCGATTATCGAGCCAAAGTTGAATTTGTTGCCTTGAATTGTCAACCAAGGCATATATTGAATCGGTCGATTCGAGCCGCGTAATTTCCGAAAAAGAGACAAATATGATATATACAGCCTATGAATATAGCTCCGAGTTCTGACATCAAGGCTGACTAACGAAAATAAGGCTCTGCCTCCTGGTTTCAAAACGCGGTAAGCCTCCTGAATAGCTTGTATTCTAGTCGATTCGGGTTCTAGGAAACAAAGTAGTTGCTGTAAATAGATGACTTGCTCGAAGCTACTATCGGTGTAGCTTAATTTGGCTGCATCTTGGACGCTGAAATTAATAGATCCTTCGCTATCTCTTTCTTTAGCTTTTTCGATAAAATCAGGTAAAACATCATATCCATAAAGAGACGTAAAACCTAAATTTCTCATTTCTAATAATATTCTTCCGCCTCCCGTGCCAGCCTCTAAAGTTTTTCCAGATCGATCTAAATAGTTTTCGATTAAAAATCGTTCTGGAGGAATCAGGTTATTTTTGTCTGCCCAAAAATCAAATTCTAGATCGTTAAAATAATCTTTAATGTCAATCATTACTACTGTTCGGTGTTCCTTATTCTATATGCCCTATGCCCTATGCCCTATGCCCCATGCCTCATGCCCTATGCCCTATGCCCTAAATACAAAGCCTCATGCAGTTCGAGGATGTAACGGAGGTCGTATTTGCTAGCACGTTCTCGTCCTCGTTGCCCCATAATTTTGGCATCTTCGGGGTGTTCTAATATCCAAGCGATCGCCTTCGCAATTCCTTCAATATCTCCTACCTCGACTAAAAGACCGCAATCACCCGCTAGTAGTTCTTGAGTTCCTCGGATATTTGTACCAATAACTGGTGTTTCTAAGGCTAAAGATTCCATGACGCTTCTAGGCAGACCTTCTTGGGCAGAAACTAGAATAGTCGCTACTGAAGCTCCGATCGCCGTCGAAATGTCTTGACGATACCCCAGAAAGTGTACTCGATCTAATATTCCCAGATCGAAGGCTAATTGTTGCATTGCTGGCAATAAAGGCCCGTCACCAGCCAACGCCAGATGGGCAGAAACATTTTTTAAGCGATCGAATGCCATTAAAATATCTCGATGGCGCTTGCGGGGAATGAACTCTGCGATCGCTAGCAGTAAGGGAGTTTCTGGGGATAGTTCCAGTTCTTGGCGAAATTGCTGAATTTCGGCTTCAGGAATAGCACCGGGGCCGTAATGCTGCAAGTCTACGCCGATTCCTGGCATATAGCCAATTCTTTCGGGAGCATTCAGCTTGTAGCGTTTGGCGGCAGCTTCATCTTCGCGATTGATTACTACTAAGCGATCGGTCCAAGAGCCAGCTAGCTTTTCTAAAGTTAGGAAGATCCCATTTTTTAAAGGATTGCCGCCCTGATAAAAGTGAAAGCCGTGAGCGGTGTAAATTACTAATGGTTTCCCCGACTTTCTGACATCTTTGAGGGCGTATCGGGTCACAAAAGCTGCTACTGGGGTGTGAACGTGAACGATATCGTATTGTTCTCGCGCTACCACCTCTTGAATAACGCCAGGAGCAACGATGAGGTTGCGAGGATCTAGCGGATTGCGCGACCATTGAATATCCCAAACGCGATCGCCAGCTTGCACGCATTCGGGACAATTTGGAACCCCACAAGCCATTAGATCTACCCGCCATCCTCGAGCGCGAAAATGACTCGCAAAGGGCAATAAAAAAGAGGTAATTGTCTCTGGGATGGTAGTAACGATTAGTATCGATTTCATAAAATCATGTTACACGTTACTCCGAACTCCGAATTCCGAATTCCGAACTCACATTAGGTAGGTCGTCCGAAAATCGCTCTCAAGCGATCGCGCCAAGTCTTGGCAGCTATCAGATCTCGAAACAGTCTACCCCACTCATAAAAAACTACAGTCAAGGGGTTATGAGAGCGCAGCGAGTGGGTTAATCCGTAGATAATGCGACCATCAGAGCGTTCTTCGGTAAACGTGCCAAACAAGCGATCGAAAATAATTAAAACCCCCCCATAGTTGCGATCGATATATTCTGGGTTAGCGGCATGATGGACTCGATGGTGAGATGGCGTATTCAACAAGCACTCCAACCAGCCAAGTTTACCAATTAGCTCGGTGTGAATCCAAAACTGATACATCAAATTCAATGCTAAACCCATGGCTACAGCGATCGGATGAAATCCCAACCAACATAGCGGCATAAAAAATAAGAAATTGCCAGACAACCACCCAGTCCAACCCAAGCGATAGGCGGCCGATAGATTGAGATGTCGGGGGGAGTGATGCACCGCATGAGTCGCCCACAGCCAACGAATTTCATGGGCAGCCCGATGGTGCCAGTAGTAGAAAAATTCAATTCCCAGAAAAAGCCAGAAAATCGCCCACCATCGATCGAGGTGGATGGTAAATAAGCGGTGTTCCCAAGCCAAGGAAAAGGACGCGATCGAAATCGCCCCAAAAATGGCGTTACTGATTCGGTGTCCGATCGCAATTCCCAGAGATGTTAAGCTTTCTTTCCAGGAAAAACTAGACTGGCCAGTACGTTGAATCAGCATGGCTTCGAGCAAAGCGATCGCTAGGGCAATTCCATAAGCAAAGAAGATAAATTTGTGTGGCATAAAGACGGAAAAACTCGAAAAGTATAGCAAGAGGCAAGCTTCGGCAGGTCTTACCTTGAGCTTGTCGAAAGGCTCAGCTACCAAGGCAAGAGTAGATGTCCCTCATCCAGTCGCAATTTGCTGTAACTAGATTTGGTTGAGGTTTTAAGCCCCTCTCCCCAGCTTGGGAGAGGGGAAAGGGTGAGGGCAAACCAAGTTTTGCTAACCGGATTAGCCCGAACCTCTTTCTCCCCTTGGAAAACCCATGGCGATTCACCTGTTGCTAGTTGACGACCAAGATTTAATTCGACGCGGCTTGAATGCTTTACTGGCAACTGAACCAGAACTGGCAGTAGTCGGTGAAGCTGCGAACGGACAGGAAGCAGTGCAATTAGTCGCTAGCTTAAAACCCGATGTCGTGTTAATGGACGTGCGAATGCCCGTCATGGATGGAGTTGCAGGCGCTCGCGAGATCTGTCAGCGATTTCCTGCTACCAAAGTGCTGATGCTTACTACCTTCGACGATCGAGAATACGTAATTCAAGCATTACAGGCAGGCGCGTCGGGCTATTTGCTCAAAGACACGCCCTTTGAAGAATTGACCCAAGCCATTCATCTGATTCACAAAGGCTATACTCAAATCGGTCCCGGACTTGCCAGCAAAGTTTTGACTAAACCTCCAGCGACAGCACTATTAGAAGATTCTCCCACTTGGGCGGCATTGTCCGATCGAGAAAAAGATATCGTGCGTTTAATCGCCCAAGGATACAACAATCGGGAAATTGCAGGTTCTCTACACCTGGCCGAAAAGACCGTCAAAAATTACATTACGAATATTTTGAGTCAGTTAAATTTGCGCGATCGCACTCAATTAGCGATCGTGGCGTTGCGGGAAGAGAACTTGGCTCTACTAGAGAAGCGATCGAGCGCAGACGCTATATAATAGCTACTCTCAATCAAAAACTATATTTAAAAACAGTTAAATAAGGTTGAATTTTTGATAGCAAATAGGAATATTAAGTTCTGGTTTTAGCTTAAAAATTGCAGTTTTAAAATGTTAATAAATTTTGTTGATTATAGGGCAAAGCCTTTTAACATTAAGGGTTTGAGCAGGAAATAATATTGCAAATTCGCTTACTCAAGATGCAGACGTGCCTTCTCGACTGCTATTTTAAATAGAGATTTTGCGATCGCTGCATTTCACTAATATCATTTGCCGATCGAGTAGAAAATCGCCAATCTGCCAAACGCTTTGGAGGTGGTCTATGTCGTTTGATTTCTTACAAGAGAAGTTTCTGGAGAATCGCGTAGGAGATTATCTGGTGGCTTTTGCGATCGCGGTCGCCGGAATTTTAGCCATTAAAATTCTTCAGGCCATTGTTATCCATCGTCTCAAAAACTGGGCCAGAAAAACTGCCTCTAATTTTGATGATGCTTTAGTCAGGCTGATCGAACACAGCTTGATACCGATTCTTTACTTGGGGACGTTTTATGTAGCCTTGCAAAACTTGACTCTCAATCCGCTAATGAGTCGATTGATTAGCGCCTCTCTCTTGATTGCGGCTACCCTGATTGCCATTCGGCTACTAACCTCGATTGCAGAATATCTCCTCCGCTTGTACTGGCGAGAGAAGGGAGAGAATAACAATCTCCAGCAAATGAGCAGGGCATTATTACCAGCAATTAGAACCGCTGCTTGGGCGCTGGGCATTATTTTTGTGCTAGACAACTTAGGTTTTAATGTTTCAGCCGTTCTCGCAGGCTTAGGAATAGGGGGGGTTGCTATTGCTCTAGCCTCTCAAGGCGTTCTCGAAGACTTATTTTGTTACTTTGCCATCCTCTTAGATCGTCCTTTTGAAATCGGCGACTTCATCATCGCTGGGGATCTGATGGGCGAAGTCGAACAAATCGGGATTAAAACTACTCGCTTGAGAAGCGCCAGCGGCGAAGAGATTGTCGTCTGCAACAAAGATTTGACCAACTCTCGCATTCAAAACTTCAAGCGGATGTGGAGACGGAGAGTAGCCTTCAAGTTTGGGGTGACTTATCAGACAACTCAAGAGCAATTGCAGGCAATTCCCGCTCTAGTGCAGCGGATAATCGAAGATTTCGACAAAACTCAGTTCGATCGAGCGCATTTCAGCGACTATGGCGAGTTCAGCCTGAATTTTGAAGTGGTCTACTACGTCTACAGCAGCGATTACAACCTGTACATGGATATCCAGCAACAAATCAATCTCAGGCTCAAACAAGAACTGCACGATCGAGGAATTCACTTCGCCCATCCCACTCAAGTCATTTACCTGAGCAGTTCGGGTAATGGTTCCTCGACTTCCCAGAAGGAATTGGTTAAGTCAGTTAAAGGTCAACTCAAGGCTGAAGGACAAACTTCTTAACGAAGTCAGGAGTCAGAAGTCAGGAGTCAGGAGTCAGAAGTCAGAAGGCAAGTTTTTGTAACTTCGATAGTTGGGGGAACTACGCGGAAAACAGCCAGGTTTTCACTTTTTTCAAACTGTCCCAATCGGGCTTGCGCTTTAAACCGTCTTCCAGATTTTCCTTTACTTGGTCTTCTAATTCCGAACTCACCGACATCACGTTTTGAGCCGCTTCAATCTGTTCTCGCACGCCAGGTTTGCCAATTGCCAGCATCGCTATTGCTAAATTAATGCAATTTTGAGGTTCGCTAGGATCGAGCTTCACCGCCTTGAGAGCCGCTTTGTAAGCTTTTTCCGGCTTATCGTCCAACATATACAGCCAAGCTAGAGAACTCCAAGCACCGCCGCGCTTGGGATAGCGATCGCAAATTTCTTGAAACACAGGTATGAGAGTATCAGGTCCTTCACCAGCTTCGTAGCGTTCCAGCCCAAGATCGTAAAGCGATTTAGTTTCTTCGGTCATTTTTGAAAAGGAATTTAGAAGTTTAGAAGTTTAGAAGTTTAGAAGTTTAGGAGGTAGAGACGCGAGATCTCGCGTCTCTACAAGAAGTGAGAAGTAGTGTGGAGTATGAAGTGTTGAATTCCTAGTTGTTTCCTTCTCTCCCTCTCTCCCCATCTCCCTCAAACGGTAAAGGACTTCCCGCAGCCACAACTTTGAGAAGCATTGGGATTGGTGAACTGGAAGCCACCACCGATCATGGCATCGCTGTAGTCTAAGACTAAACCATAGAGGTAAAGCATACTTTTGCGATCGCAGGCGATTTGGAAGCCCTCATAATCATAGACTTCATCGTCGTCCCTAATCTGGCTGGGATCTTGAAAATCCATCATGTAAGACATTCCGGAACAGCCGCCCTGACGCACGCCCACCCGCAGACACAAATCTTTTCCTTGCTTTTCTCTTAAAAATAAAACCTGCTTTAAGGCCGCTTCGGTTAGCTGAATCCCTTTGGTTGGTGACTGAGTTGTTGATGTCATTGCTGTTATCTCTCCTAAACGGCTGTGAGATATAGACTGGTCGATTTATTTTTCATCTTTATCCTGCCTCAAGTTTATCGCGATCGGACAAATTACTCCCGTTCGCTTCTGGAGAGAGGAAGAACATCATAGGAGATTTTGGAGAAAAGAGGGTCATCGATCGAACAGAAGAGGTAGACTTTGAAAGGCGAAGCCCAAAAGGCTTCTGACTGTACCCAGGCATTCGGAATTTTACCCGATCGATTTTAACCGATCGCAAAGTCTAGATGGCAATCAGAGAGCTACGATGATAGTAGCTGGGAATAAAGCGGTTTCAGATGTTCTCAAAGCGGTCGGCTACCAAATCGATGGTCTGGCTTATCTGAGGTATCTAGTTTTTGACTTTTGGACGAGCGTATTCTCCGAGAAGCCGCTGGCGCGTTGGCGCGTAGCGTCTGGGCAGGAAATAGCATTTGGACGATAACATAAATAGTTTAAGATCGAGATTTTTAACCGAATGCTTGCCCCCTAACGCCAATCGACCAAAAACCCACGAATACAAGCCTCCCCCAAGAAGTGAAAAAGTTTTTGGGAGGAGTTGACCCTGAGCCTAGCCGAAGGATCGAGCTTCTGACAAAAACCAATTTTTGACTTTTGACTTTTGACTTTTGACTTGATTTGACACCGCCATAAATCCCGATCTCGATCGTTACTTTTGGTTTGCTTATGACTCCATTGAATCCCTCTACCCAGCGTCGGCTGCAACAGTTACCGCAAATTCCCAGTATTTGGGAAGGAGATCGCCGTCCGTTGCAGGGGTTAGCAGCAGACCCGGATTTTGATGACGACCCTAAAGGAGAATGTATTCTCTGGGTAGATGGGGTAGAAGGGGTAGTTAGGGCGATGGAAGTCGTCCCAGGCGAAAGCGGCCCGGAAGCGATAGTCAGAACTTTGTTGCGAGCCATCGAGCATCCCCAAAGTCCAGCCAAGCCAGCCAGACCGAAAAAAATTGTCGTCAGAGATCGACAAATGCAGTTTTATTTGCGAGGAGTCTTACAAGATTTAGACATCGCGATCGATTATGCTGCCGAACTACCCCTAATTGACGAACTATTTCGGGGATTTCAAGAAGTTGCCAACTCCAGACCGCCCAAGCTACCGCCTCAGTATGCCGAGTTGTTGACCAAAAAAGCTTTTGAACTCTGGTATGAAGCCCCTTGGGAAAAGCTAGCCGACCATCAAATTGTAGCGATCGAAGTCAACCAATGGGACGTAGAAACGCTCTATGCTTCGGTGATGGGAATGCTAGGGATGGAATACGGCATCTTGTTTTATCGCTCCTTAGATTCCCTAAAGCGATTTCGCTCTCAGGTGTTGAGGGAAGATTCTTTCGAGCAAATGGAAGAAGCCTTTTTAGGGCAAGATTGCTTGTTTGTCACTTTCGAGCGGGCTGATGAAGGGGAAGACGACGATATCGATTTAGCCGATTTGTCGCTAGACGAAATTCAACCTAATTTTGGCACCATTCATCCTTTAGAAGGAATGCGGCCGTTTCTTTATCCCGAAGAAGCCAAGGCCTTTTACATAGCCCTCACAGCCTTCTGCAAATTTATCGCGACTTACAAGCGTCAATTGAGCCAAGATCCGCTGCCAGCTTTGAGCAAAAGCTTTCGCCTCAAGTTGCCTCCAGAAATAGAAGCGAGCAATACAGTCTCGATTAAAGTTGCCACCTTGCCAGATTTGTCATCCGAACTCTTGAACATGATGGATGGAGATGAAGGCGAGACTGAAGAAACATCTTTACCGCTGCGAGACGACTTAGTGCCAGAAGATGCTTTCTTGAGCTTGGGCATGATGCCTTGGGAAAATTTACCATCGTTACGCTCTCAGGTCAGTTGCTATCAAGCCCAAGAAATTAAAGCGTTAGGAGATGGTTTGCCTGTAGTTTTAATTCAAGCCTCTCGTCCCAAAGCCAAGACCATGATCGAGAACATCCAGGCGGCTGGAGGGTTAAAAGGCATTTGCTTCAATCCTGGGGAAGATCCGTTCGATGGCGATCGCTACGATTTAGGCTTATTACAAGCAGAGAATGGTACTTTGTACTTGTTTGGCGAGTTTATGGAAGACGATCCGGTACATATTGCTGCTCGCAAAAAGTGGGAGCAACGCTGTCAAAAAACTAAAGGTTTCTGCGGTCTAATTATTGCTAAAGGGTTGAAAGGAGCCTCTCGCGGCAATCCCAAATTGAACGATATTATGGCTTTATTTGAAGTGCGATCGATCTCTTCTAAAGAGTTGGGATTGGGCTTGCTTCAGCGAATGCCACAATTCGATTTTGAATGAATAGTCTGCCATTGCATTTAAAATAGTCGTAGGGTGGGTTAGTCGCGGCGATGATTTTGATAAGAAACCGATAAATTTTCATCCGCGACGTAACCCACCGCCGAAGGTTTTGTGACGCTATGAGAGCCGATTTAGTCGATCGATTAGCTCGGCGTTAGCGAAGCTCCTCCGAAGGAGGCTCGCTAAGGGAATAGCCATAATTACTTAAAACTTGAGATACTTTAGAATATACAAGCGAAGTTCAAAAGGATATAGCGGATGCGCGTGGCAATTGTCGGGGCAGGATTAGCTGGAATGGCAACCGCTGTCGATCTAGTTGATGCTGGTTGCGAAGTAGAAATCTTTGAATCTCGCCCCTTTGTCGGGGGTAAAGTCAGTAGCTGGGTAGATCCTGATGGCAACCATATCGAAATGGGGTTGCACGTATTTTTTGCCTGCTACTACGAACTGTTCGATCTGATGGAGAAAGTCGGGGCGTTGGAAAACCTCCTGCAAAAAGAACACGTTCACACCTTCATCAACCGAGGAGGGAAGGTTGGCGCTCTAGATTTTCGGTTCTTTTTGGGTGCGCCTTTTCATGGATTGAAGGCATTTTTTACCTCTTCTCAGTTGTCAGCCCTAGATAAATTGCAAAATGCGATCGCTCTCGGTACTAGCCCCATAGTTCGCGGCATCATTGATTTTGAAGGGGCGATGCGAAACATCCGCGAACTCGATAAAATCAGCTTTGCCGATTGGTTTCGCTCTCATGGGGGCAACAATGGCAGTTTAAAGCGGATGTGGAATCCTATCGCTTACGCCCTCGGCTTTATCGACACCGAAAATATTTCTGCTAGGTGTATGCTGACAATTTTCCAGTTTTTTGCGGCTAAAACTGAAGCCTCAATGCTGCGAATGCTGTCGGGTTCGCCTAACGAATACTTGCACAAACCGATCGTCCAATACCTCGAAGCGCGGGGAACTAAAATCCACACTCGCCGCCGCGTCCGAGAAGTTCTCTTTACCGGAGAAAATGAAGATACGAAAGTAACTGGTTTAGTCGTCGCCCAAGGGGAAACCGAAGAAACGATCGCGGCTGATGCCTTTGTTGCTGCCTGCGACGTGCCAGGAATTCAGCGGCTATTGCCCCAAGATTGGCGAAAGTGGTCGGTATTCGACAATATCTACAAGTTAGAGGCAGTACCCGTCGCCACGGTGCAATTAAGATTCGATGGCTGGGTAACGGAGTTGAACTCCCCCTCTCCCATCTCCCCTCTCGTTGCAGGAGAGGGATCGGGGGTGAGGTCAGGAGAGGGGCTAGGGGTGAGGGCCAAAGGCATAGACAATCTCCTGTATACAGCCGATGCCGATTTTTCTTGTTTTGCTGATTTAGCATTAACTAGTCCCCAAGATTACTACCGCGAAGGACAAGGTTCCCTGTTGCAACTAGTGCTAACACCTGGAGATCCGTTTATCAAAGAAAGTAACGAAGCCATAGCCCAACACGTTCTCCAACAAGTTCGCGAACTTTTTCCTTCTGCTCGCGAATTGAACATGACTTGGTACAGCGTAGTCAAGCTGGCTCAATCTTTGTATCGCGAAGCCCCAGGAATGGATCTCTATCGTCCTCCCCAAAAAACTCCCATTGCTAATTTCTTCCTCGCGGGTAGTTACACCCAGCAAGATTACATTGATAGCATGGAAGGAGCAACCAAATCTGGCAGACAAGCAGCCAGAGAAATTTTAGCGAATGCCGAGAAGATTAAAAGCGATCGACCGTAAGAGGAGAGAGAAGAGGGCGAAGAGGGCGGAGAGGGCGAGAATTAACTACTCACTCTTGGACTTCTAAACTCCTGAACTCCTGAACTTCTGAACTTCTATCTCCCTTCATAATTCATACTTCATAATTCACAATTCAAATGACCGATTGGCTAGAACATAACGTCCAAGTAGAAGTAGAGGCTCCGATCGATCTAGTGTGGAACCTCTGGTCCGATCTAGAACAGATGCCTCGCTGGATGAAGTGGATTGAATCTGTCACAGTTCTAGAAGAAAATCCGGAATTATCCCGTTGGAAATTGGCATCTGGCGGGTTTGAATTTAGTTGGCTTTCGCGAATTTTAAAGGTAGTTCCCCAGCAAATTATTCAGTGGGAATCGGTTGATGGTTTGCCCAATCGGGGTGCAATTAGATTTTACGATCGCCACGACAGTAGTATAGTCAAATTAACTGGCGCTTACGCTATTCCTGGACCGCTCGGTAAGTTAATGGATAACCTATTTCTAGGACGAATTGTTGAATCTACACTGCAAGCCGACTTGGAAAGATTTAAAGATTACGCCCTGAAAGCCAAAGCACAGCAATAGCAAGCACAAAGGAACTATTTATTAGAAAGTCAAAAAGAAGTAAATGCAAGCAACCGAGAGTCCCGACAACTTTCAGCAGCAAGTGCTAGCTGAGTTGAGACAAATTAAAACTGATGTCGAGCATCTAGGTACTGATGTTGAAAAACTACGTACTAATGTCGAGAAGATAGATTATAAGTTTGACACTTACCAAAAAGCATCTGACCAAGTGGTGAGACTAGCGACAACTATCATTATTGCCGCCGCATCAGTGGTAATTTTGTCCCCAGTTTTACAGGCAGTAGCACCAGCTATTAGTGCTTTTGTTTCTGGATTAAGTCACGGAGGGAGCCAGTAATTAAAGCGATCGCTCTTTCCAAACCTCCAATCCAAATTGGCACATTCTTAACTTATTACTTATTACCCTTCGGCAGGTGTAACAGTGAGCCTGTCGAACTGCTCAGGGCAAGCTTATTACTTGTTGTCTAGAAGCGATCGCCTGACAGCATTCTGCTACAGTTGTACGTTGATTCATAGCCGTCACCAAAGCTTCATATGCCGCCCAATTTTCCTGGATTAGGGTTTTAGCTTGCAACAGACTTTGACGTTCTTGAAGTTGAAATTCCCCCATCGGGCGTTTCAGCAATGCCATTACCCCCTGGAGCTTCTGACGGTCTTCTGCGCCGCCTTCAGCATTGCCATATACCAAGGTTTCGGCAGCAATGCCAGCCATCCAAATCGTGTAATACCTTTGGATAGCTCCTGGCGGCAGAGGTGAAGTTAACTCTGGATCGTCAAAAGCGACACCTGCCGCTCCCGGTTGACCTTGCTTCCAGGCTTCCCAAGCACTAAGTGTATAAGTAGCAATGGGAATTCCTAATAAATAAGCCACGAGAAAATGACCCGCTTCGTGATGGATTACCCGCTGGCGGTATTCAGGAGAAAACCTGGCAAACCAATCTACCAAGATCGAAACCCCTCTACCTTGCCAGCTAAAAGAGTCGATCGTTGCTAGCACGAGGAAGGCAAAAACCGCGATCGCAGGTACTGCTGGCGAGATGTTAAACGCAGGCCCTAACAGGGCAGAAAGCGTCATGCCAAAAATGCCGATCGCAATTAAATTCAAAGATGTCTGCTGCATTAATCGATACACCTTGTAGAAAGACGAGATCTCGTATCTCTACAATCAATTATTACAATAATGTAACATTTCTACAAATTTATTTATTTATTGCGGGCCTTATAAAAAGTTTCTAAACTGTCTCGATCGCCAACATAGCGCCAGTGCCAAGGCTCGTAGCTCACTCCTTGGGCGTTGTTGCGGGGAAAAGACATTTCAAAGCTGAAACGAGCAGCATTAGCTTGCAGCCACTTAAAAGCGGCGGTTTTTTCAAAGTCAATCTTGAGATTCAGGGCCGGAACCTTGCCATCGCCAATATCGATCGTATAACCAGTGTGGTGTTCGCTGTAACCAGAGGGGGCGCTAACTTCTGCCCGCTCAGCCACCGATTGATTCCTTTGGGCTTGCTTTTCAGAAAATATCCGCTCTTGTTGCTCGATCGAACGAAAGCCAGAAATGGGAACGAGGATGACACCCGATTGACGAGCCGATGCTACCATCTCCTCGAATTTTTGGGCAGCAGCTTTACGGAGCTTAATCCGACCGTTGCCTGCAACTGTTTTGAGGCTCGATGCTGGCGCTTCTTCATAGCGATAATGGCGATGCCCTTCAATATCGATGTAATCTTTTGCACCCGCTGGGTTACTGGCGGCTGGACTGGGAGAACTCGGCGCAGAAGAATTAACTTGAGGCTTGGGCCCTGCCAAACTCATGACTAGACCGACGAGAAAAGCGATCGCTACCAATCCTGCCACACCGCCGATTAAGATCCTTGGCTGCAATCGATATCCATGAGAAGCCAGGGGCGCATCCCTTACTGCCTCTGGAATATCATCACCTGATGGCAGAGCCTTACTTTTTTTCTTCGGCAGACCGGGGTTATTCAAGCCTCAACTCCTGGAAATAACTATATGAATTCTAGACGCTGTGGGTAAAAAATTACTGGCTGCGCGATCGACTTCGATCGCGCTTTTTCCTCATCTTCTTAAATACCTAAGCACAATAAACTATTTATGACTACGGCCGCTTGGCTGAGCCTGCTTTCTAATGATTCTCGAACCGATAAAACAGCTAATACCAAATCTGGCTAGCAAAAGCAGGTTTCCCATTATCCACCTCCGGCTCCCCTCTCCCTTGGGAGAGGGGTTGGGGGTGAGGGCTGATTGTTGGATAGCCTAACGAGCAAAAAGCCCTGCGATGCAGGGCTTTTTGGCATTTTTATCGATGTCTATCCAGACATCCGGCACGACTTCAAGAGCATTAGCGGATGTACTCCTTAAGAATGCTGTTGCGATTGGGATGGCGCAACTTACGGAGGGCTTTGGCTTCGATTTGCCGAATGCGCTCGCGGGTAACGTTGAAGATTTGCCCGATTTCTTCTAGGGTTTTCATCCGGCCGTCGTCCAACCCGTAGCGGAGGCGAAGCACGTCGCGTTCGCGAGGGCTGAGGGTATCGAGGACGCTTTCTAAGTCTTCCCGTAGGAGATTTTTGGAAACTTGATCTTCAGGAGTTTCGCCGTCAGCTTCGATAAAGTCGCCCAAGCGAGAGTCTTCTTCTTTACCAATTGGCGTTTCTAGAGAAATCGGTAGCTGAGCAGATTTGGCAATAAATCGCAGCTTCTCGATCGTCATTTCCATCCGAGTAGCAATTTCTTCCTCGGTAGGCTTGCGCCCCATTTCCTGGGAAAGCAGTTTGGTGGTTTTCTTGATGCGAGAAATGGTTTCGTACAGGTGAACGGGCAACCGAATCGTGCGAGACTGATCGGCAATAGCTCTAGTGATTGCCTGCCGAATCCACCAAGTAGCGTAAGTCGAAAACTTGTAACCTTTTTCGTGGTCGAACTTTTCTGCCGCGCGGATTAAGCCTAAGCTACCTTCTTGAATCAGGTCTTGGAAAGACAATCCCCGATTCATGTATTTTTTCGCGATCGATACTACCAAGCGCAAGTTAGATTGCACCATTTTGTCCTTAGCCCGCCGCCCCAGATAAAGGCGATGGCGAAACTGAGGCAAAGTCATTTCTACTGCTGCTGCCCATTCGCTGTCATGAGGTTCCCGCTTTAGGCGATCGCATAATTGCTCGCGCAGGCGCTCTAGTTCCAGTAAATCGGCAATTTTTCGGGCTAGTTCGATTTCTTCGTCTGCCCTCAACAGCCGTATCCGACCGATTTCTTGGAGGTAAAGGCGAATTGAATCTTCTGTATACTGTTTCTTTTTCGTCTGCCTCGGCCGACGGGTAGATCGAACTTTACCAGGCTTATTTTCTTCCTCTTCTGAATCGGAAGAAATATCTATAAGTTCGTCTTGTTCGACTTCCTCTGCGAGCAAAAACTCAAACTCACTGGGGGGTGGAGTTAGGGTTGCGAGTCCAAAGTTTGCCTGGGTCATGCCGTAATCCTCATGCTCCTTCAACTAAAAAAAATCGGAAGATGGTGTTAGCGAATCGAGATCTAGAACTTACACTCGTTTATGCTCCTTTTTTCCCGTTCTTGTTGGCGATTGCCACGTCAGAGTTGGATTTTGGGAGCTACAAGAGTTGAAATAGATTCATGCTCTATAGTAAGTACGTAAGTTCTAAAAACTGCCGTTAAGCATCGATGGTCTTGAATTGACTTTCTATAGCTTAACTACTAAGCGATTGGCCGAAAGGCTCTCGCTACAAGGGTTGACTTAGGTGCTAATGGTGTGTCTATATCAGACCTTTTTGATTGTAGCCTTTCTCACAAAAAATGCACGTAATTTCAGGTTTGAATTCTAAATAGTCAGGTAAGCCTGGGGCTATTAGGACATTAGCGGTTTTTACATACTGACCTCGATCGCTAGTAATTAGTACAAATGTTCTGAAAGTCCAACATTAAATCAATGTTTCCCACCTAAAGCGTCAAAACTAACACTTTAATTGCCAAAGTTGGTTAATGGAGACAAATTTATAACCTCTTGAAAGCAATTGGGGAATTAGTCGCTCGGCGATTTGGGTAACATCTTGTCCTCCATGATAGCCATCGTGCAGCACGATGAGCGAACCATTTTGCACTTGTTGCAAAACTCTTTTAACCACGACTTCTACCCCTGGACTTACCCAATCTTCGGGAACCACGCTCCACATCACTGGTCGATATTCCCATTGAAATAAAAGATCTAAGGTTTGGGGAGCAAACAAGCCGTTTGGCGGTCTAACATCCCGGACGCGGCTTGGATCTAGCTGACAGGCATGGGAAATGGCCGTTTGAGTCATTTCTAACGTCTGCTTGAGTTCGTCTGGCTTCAGACGAATAAAAGAGCGATGATCGTAGCCGTGCAAGCCGATCCAATGACCTTGGCGATATACATCTAAAGCAACTGCTGGATATCTTTCGACGCAAACACCCAACCAGAAAAAACTAGCTGGTATTTGGTATCGGTCTAAGACCTTCAACAGTTGGGGCGTATATTGGGGATGAGGACCGTCATCAAATGTCAGCGCGATCGCTTTCGAGTCAGCACGTCCCGCCCACAAACAGCGAGGAAAGGCAGGCTGGAGAATCCGGTAAAGGATCGGAAATAAGGGCGCGGCTGGCATTTATAAGAGGGGGAGAGGGAGATGGGAGATGGGGAGATGGGGAGATGGGGAGATGGGGAGATGGGGAGATGGGGAGAAAATTAACTACTGACAATTGACAATTGACAACTAACTCCTAAACTCCTAAACTCCTAAACTCCTAAACTCCTGAACTTCTGAACTTCTGAACTTCTGAACTTCTCATTTGAGTGAAATGACCACTTGCTCCAAGGTTGGAGGTAAGGGATGAAGTTCGCTAGACGAGAAGCCTGCGTTACTAAACATCTGTTTTAACTCAGGAAAAGTATAACTGTCACCACTTGGAGTAGAAATTAACATCACCATACTAAAAGCAGCAGGGTCGGGAGGTGAAATTCGATCTTCGTTGGGAACGAATTCTAAAGTCACTACCTTGCCACCATCTGCTAGAGATGGATGAATTTTTTTCAGTAGTCGATCGCAGGTACTTAAATCGAAGTGATGGAGAATGTTGACGAGTAGAACCAGATCGTAACCAGTGCCGTAATCGACTTCAAAAGCACTGCCAGGAAGAATCTTGTAGCGATCGCTTACCCCCGCTTTCTCGGCGTTTTCCTGGGCTACCTCTAGCACGTTTGGCCAATCTACCGCAACGATTTGGGCTTGAGGGTGATGCTGGGCGATCTCAATGCCAAATAAACCGTGACCAGCAGCGATATCGAGGACTTTTAACGGTTTGCTAGCGTCTAAGTCGAGCATTTGGGCGAGTAACTGTGCGGGCATTGCCATCATCGGAGCCATACCGCGAGCAAATTTTACCCACATCGGGTGTTCTGGGGCTAAGGAACCCCCTTGAGGTATCACCGTACCGCCTTGACGTATAGCCGATGCCACATCTTTAAAACCTTCTTCCAGCATCGGCGACAGCATGAATTGGAGAATACTGCCCAAATATCCCGGACTGCTTTTCACCAAGAACATGGCTGAATCGGGAGTCAGGCTATACCGTCCCTCTGACTTAGTGAGAAAGCCGTGAATTGTCAAATAGTCGCATAAAATTCGCATTCCCCGCTCTGAAGTAGCGCATCTAGCAGCCAGCGAGGTAGCTGTATCCATGCCTTCACTGATGGCGGTAAAAACATCTAATTCAACAGCAGCTTTAATCACTCCCGTGCGCTGGTAAGCATTAACGGTGTTGAAGAATAAAGTGGGTGAAAGTTCGTTGCTCATTGTCGGTTGTCGATCGTTCATCGTTCATCGTTCATCGTTCATTGTTGTAAGTGCTTAAGCTGTCAAGACTTATTACTTATTACTTATTACTTATTACTTAACTGTTGCCCCAGCTTGAAAAATTTGTTCGGCGGTCAAGTTTAATTCAGGAAACGTTGGCGAACTGAGGCGATCGCCTTCTCGAAAATAACTTACTTGATATTCCCCTCCTAACAAGTAGTAGATGGAAATCGTAGGCGATTTGGGATTGCCAATATACCGAGTTTTTCCCAAACCTAGATAATCGACAATCCAATATTCAGGTATACCGATTTCTTCATAGTTTTTGAGTTTGGCCAGGTAATCATCTCGCCAGTTGGTACTAACAACTTCAACAACCAAGGGAATTGACGATGCATTTTGAACGGTTGAAAACTTTTTCCAAAGCGGTTCTGATTCCAAACAGGGACGATTTAATACCAGCACATCAGGTAAGTAGCTGGTTTCTTCATCGGGAAGTTTGACTAGTGCTTGTTTGGGTATCAAGTATGGAAGTTCTAATTGTTCGTATTGAACTACCAACTTATTCACTAAAAATCCGATGACCTCTTCATGACCACCTAATGGTCGTGCCATTTCAACAATTACTCCTCTGTGCAGTTCGTAGCGTTTATCTTCTGGCTTCGATTCGACGAATTCTGCAAATGTTGTTTTTGTCAGAGTTTGAGTCATAATGTTCGCTCGTCAACCTTCTAAAAGTTTGTTAGCGGCTCGATGAGCGCGAGAATCTGCTGATGTCATTACTTCTGCCGTATTCTCTATCATTTCACCTGCATAATTTTCCAATACTTTTGTTGATAAAGAAATGCGATTTTTGCCAGCGTCGAGATCGATAATCATAGCTTTAATCTGTTGCCCAACTTGGAACAATGAATTCAAAGATTCGATATAGGTTTGGCTCACTTGTTTGACATGAATCAATCCGGTATTACCGTCGAAATCAACAAATACTCCAAAGGGTTTAATGCTAGCAACTTTGCCTTCGATTAATTGACCTAACTCTAACTGACTAAAGCTAGCAGAACGAGTAGCTTCTCTTTGAGAAAGCACCAGTTTTTTGGCTTCAGGATCGACTTCCAGAAAGCTGGCAGTGAGATTTTGTCCGACTAATTCGTCTAAATTATCTTTTTCTAGCAAGTGCGATCGCGGAATAAATCCTCTAGCTCCTTGGAGTTCTACTGTCACCCCGCCTTTATTAACGCCAGTAACTTTGACCTGCACTGATTGTTTGCTATCTTGCATTTCAGCGATCGAATCCCAAGCTTGCTTGGCTTTTAGTTGTTTTAAAGACAGCGTTAATTGCCCTTCAGCGTCTTGTTCGCGAATAATCAAAAACTCTTCTTCTGCATTTAAGGGCAATACTTCCCCTAAATCAGTAAAGGCATTTAACCCAACTTCTTGAGCGGGAACAAAAGCTAAAGACTTGCCGCCGATGTCAACATATACGCCATTTTTTTCATAACTGTGAACTTTGCCGCGAACTATTTGGCCCTTTTGAAAGTCATCGTCTTGTTGGTCGAGGGCTTTGGCAAAATCATCCATCGAAAAGGACGTATTCGCAGTATTTGATTTAGAAGTCATAGTAATTTAAAGAAGGGAAATTGTTAGGATTGGGGTTTTAAGTAGTACCAAATCCGGTTTTGAAATGTTGTTTAGTCTTTAGTCGCCGCAGGCGGACTTCGATTATATAGCTGCGGTTTCAACCGCCATCCGCAAGTAGACAATCGTAACCGGATTTGGTATGACTCCTACTCTCCTAGTTTACAGGACTGACGCAGAGCATCTAAATGTAGGGTGTGTTAGCGTAGCGTCACGCACCGCTACTACTATGTATGAGTCGTGGTTTAGTGAGTTTTGCGATCGAGCATTGGTCGAGGTCAACTACAGCCAGAATCTCTACTATTTATCCTAAGACCCTATCGCAATCCCTTCATGATTTGTGGGATAGCCGTCCCGGCTGTCCCATGAGAATCTCGACATTTAACCTAAAACTCTATACGGTTGAAAGCTGTAATACTTTGGGTAAGAGTCTAATCTGACGTGCAGCCAGTATACTCCCAAACCAGAAGTGCTCAACCAGAGGGGCTGCTGGTGCAGTCGCTGCTGAACAGTCGAGGCCACAGTTTGCCAAAGGGTATGTTGTTGGCTTGCTGGTGCTTCTCGAACAAAGGCGGCTAGGTGAGGGTAAGCAGATCCTCGACTTTGGGGACATGGTACGACTAGCAAAGCGTCTTGTCTCAAATTGGGAAAGGTGACAACGGCTTCGTCATCTTTGGCAGCAGCAAAATGACTGGCAAAAGCACTGGAATCCGGCCGTACTTTAGCAAGTTGAGGGCTATCGACTAAGACAAATTCAAATGGCTGCTTGACAGTCAACTCAGTGACGGCAGGGGTTTCCCAAAAAAATGCTGGAAATGGAGCATCGGCTAGTAAAGAATTGAAGAATGTCCGAAAAGCCTCGCTGTGCTGCCATAAATCGATCGCTTCTGCGTAAGAAATTTGCTCGCCATCTGCCGAGATCGAGACTTGTTGAATGCGATCGCCATCTAACTTTTCAATGCAAGATTCCCACATATGACAACAATTAAATCTGGTAATTGTGGGATAGACTTCTAGCCTGTCCCATAGAGCAAGCTAGAAGCCTAACTCACAAGAAATCTAATAATTTTGGGAAAGTTTCTGGTCAAACAATTGCTTTACCTCCTCCCAAGCATCAGCAGCAGCAGTGGGGTTGTAGCTACTTCGTCGATCGCAAAAAAATCCATGATCGGCTCCATCGTAGCGAAAGATTCGATGAGAAACCTGATGTTTTTTCAGTTCTGCCTCAATTAGATCTACTTGGGCAGCGGGGATGCTGGCATCTGCCATCCCAAAAAAAGCATAGAGAGTACCTTGAATTTCTGAAGTGCGGGTAACGGTAGGATTGCCACCGCCAGGAGTTTGGGTAGCAATTGCAGCCCCGTAAAAGGAAGCAGTAGCTTCGATCTCCGGTAAAGTAGCAGCTAGGTAGGCAACGTGACCGCCAAAGCAAAAACCGATGCACCCCAAAACGGGTTTGATGTTGGGCAAGCTTTTGAGGTAATCGATCGCAGCTTGAATATCGCCTAGTAACTCTGCGGCTTTAGTTTGTTCCTTATAGCGCCTGCCGATTTGAATATCCTCTGGAGTGTAACCAGTTTCAAAACCGGGGGCTTGACGTTGGTAGATTGCCGGGGCTATGGCAACATACCCTTCTTTAGCAATCCGTTCGGTGACATCTCTAATGTGGTCGTTGACTCCAAAAATTTCCTGGATGACCACCACCCCCGGAAAAGGTCCTTCTCCTACAGGCATCGCCAGATAAGCATCGATCGCCAAATCCCCATTGAGAATTTTTACCCTATCCGTCCGAAGCTCCCTGTCTGCGCTCATAATTAATTTCAGATTGAACTACTTTTATTATTTTTGGTCATCGGTCATTAGTTAAGTTCTCATTGCTGGTTATCGATCGACTTTTGACTTTTGATTTTTTTATGGTACAGTTTCACATTCAATTAGATAGCGAAGTTCCTGCTTCCAAGCAACTATTCGACCAGATCCAGTTTGCGATCGCCTCCGGGCAATATCCTCCCGGACACCGCCTCCCCAGCACTAGGCAACTAGCGCTTCAGACGGGCTTGCATCGCAATACGATTAGCAAGGTCTACAAGCATTTGGAAGAGACGGGCATGGTCGATTCCCTGGCTGGTTCCGGGATTTACGTCCGGGAGAAAGAGGCCAGCGGGGGCAATTTAAAGCGATCGCCAATTCTCGATCGATATCCAGAAGCCAATAAAATAGTGCAACAAAGCCTCGATCGACTGTTAGAGCAAGGTTATTCCCTCTGGCAGGCTAGAGAACTGTTATTGGCAGAAATTGACTGGCGCTTGCGTTGTAGCGCCCAAGTGTTGGTGACGGTACCAAGCTACGATCTAGGGGCTGGGGAGTTAATCGTTCAAGAACTCCAACAATCCCTGACAGGAATACCCTTACAGCTAGTTCCTTTAGACGAACTCCAGGCCGTGCTAGCGCAAACAAAAGCGGGAACCGTAGTGACTAGCCGTTATTTTTTGGGAGAAGCTGAAGCGATTGCTAATCCTCAATCTGTCCGAGTTATCCCCCTCGACATTCACGATTACCAAAAGGAATTACAACTAGTCGAACATTTACCCCAAGATAGCTGCGTCGGCATCGTCAGCTTGAGTTCTGGTATTCTCCAAGTCGCAGAAATTATCATCAATAGTTTGCGGGGCGAAGAACTGTTGGTGATGACATCTCGCGTCACCGATACTTACAAGCTGCAAGCCATAGTCCGTTCTGCCCATATCATTCTCAGCGATCGCGCTAGTTTTTCCCAAGTTCGAGCCGCCGTGGAAGCAGCTAGAGAAGATATTATCCGCCCCCCGCAAATAATTAAAAGTGAGAACTATGTCGATACCGAATCGATCGATCTCCTCAAACGGGAACTAGGCTTAACTTGAGTTCGGAATTCGGAATTCGGAATTTTAGAGTGCGATCGCACAGTTGACATAGCAAAATTACTTAGTGGCAATTTTATTTTTAAGATTATCTTTATAAACTTACTCTCACCTTTGCCGTTCAAAGATTTGTTTTGATTTATTAGCGATTTCTAACATTTGTAATAATTTACCAACAAAATGTCAATTTAGCTACCAAGTAGCGATCGCCCCCCGATCGCAATTAGATCCCGTACTGTAAATTTGGCAATTCTAGATTGAGAATTCTGCTTTATAATTTGGATCGATCGAATTGCATTAATTGTCATCTTCGAGGATTTGTGGTGCTTCGTTCTCCAACTTTAAAGCTTCAGCCGACATTTTTCCCAGTCGTAGACCATAACCGTCTGCGGCTCTTTGCTGGTTCTGCAAATACTTTACTGGCGGAGGAAATAGCCCGCTATTTGGGTATGGACTTAGGACCGATGATCCGCAAGCGGTTTGCCGATGGCGAGCTTTACATCCAAATTCAGGAATCGATCCGAGGTTGCGATGTTTATCTGATTCAGCCGACTTGCAATCCGGTAAACGATCGCCTGATGGAATTGCTGATCATGATCGATGCTTGCCGTCGGGCTTCGGCGCGGCAAATTACCGCAGTCATTCCTTACTATGGATATGCTCGTGCCGATCGCAAAACGGCGGGAAGAGAGTCAATTACAGCCAAATTGGTAGCTAACCTAATTACTGAGGCGGGAGCTAATCGCATTCTGGCGATGGATTTACACTCGGCTCAAATCCAAGGCTATTTTGATATTCCGCTCGATCACGTTTATGGGATGCCCGTATTGATTAATTATCTGGCGAGCAAACAACTCTCTGACATCGTGGTTGTCTCTCCCGACGTAGGGGGAGTAGCGCGAGCTAGGGCGTTTGCCAAAAAACTCAACGATGCGCCTTTAGCGATTATCGACAAGCGTAGGCAAGCCCATAACGTGGCCGAAGTGATGAATCTAATTGGAGACGTAACTGGGAAAACCGCAGTCTTAGTAGATGACATGATCGATACTGGCGGCACGATTTCAGAAGCAGCCAGGTTGTTGCGTCAAGAAGGCGCTCGCCAAGTGTATGCTTGCGCTACTCATGCTGTTTTTTCCCATCCGGCGATCGAACGGTTATCCAGCGGTGTATTCGAGGAGGTAATCGTTACCAATACTATCCCCTTAGCTGAGGAAAAGCGGTTTAAGCAACTGAAAGTGCTGTCAGTCGCTAACGTTTTGGGCGAAACAATTTCGCGGGTTCACGAAGACAGTTCGGTCAGCAGTATGTTTCGTTAACTAGGGCATGGGTCAGGGGCTTTGGAAGTGTTGAGTGTTAAGTGTGGAGTGTGAAGTTAAGAATTCTCTCCCCATCTCCCCATCTCCCCATCTCCCCATCTCCCCCTCTCCCCCTATTCCCTTTCCTTATCGCTTACCTGTAACTCCTGTGGATTAGCTGGTGGAATTTGCTCGATATTAATCAGCGTTTCCATCAGCGTTTTTACTATGGGGGCGGCGACAGTCGAACCAAAAGCAGTTCCTTGAGGTCCGTCTTTGGGTTCGTCTACCACGGCTAAAACTACATACCGCTGGTATCCATTCACGGGCAAAATGCCGACAAAGCTAGTGATTTTAGCATTACTGAGATAACCGCCATTAGGACTGGCTTTTTGAGCGGTACCAGTTTTACCAGCCACCCGAAAACCTGGAATTTGAGAGGGTTTACCAGTTCCCTTGAGGACGACCTCTTCCATCATTTCTAAAACTTTCTGGCTGGTACTTTGGGAAAATACCTGACGGGGAGCGGGGATGTTGGGTTGCCAGTACATTTGCCCCTGACTGTTAAATAGCCCCCGCACGACGTGGGGGGTAACGATTTTGCCACCGTTAGCTAAAGAAGCATGAAGAGTCGCTAGCTGAATCGGCGTTAAGGATAAACCCTGACCGAAAGCAGCAGTGGCAGGTTCGATCGCCGAACTGGTAAATTCTTTTTTATCTTTAATTCGTCCTTGGGCTTCAAACGGCAGATCGATCGCGACTTTTTTACCCAGCCCCAGTCGTTCCAACCAGTCGTAGAACACCGCTGGTTTGACTCGTTGCATGACTTGTACCATGCCCACGTTGCTGGAATATTGCAGAATTTCTGGAATAGTCAGCGAGCCATGGCGTTTGCCCTGAGCGTTGCCGATCTGCCAGCCACCCACACTAATACCCCCTGGATCGTTGAAGACGCTAGTTGGTTTGACAGCGCGATTTTCTAGAGCGATCGCGACATTAAGCGGTTTAAAAGTCGAACCTGGTTCGTAGAGATCTGCCAACGCCCAGTTTTTAAATAGAGACAGATTGTACTTGTAATACTTATTCGGATCGTAGCTGGGTTCGGAAACCAAAGCTAGCAGAGAGCCATCCCTCGCATCCATCACAATTACTGCCCCGCGTTTGGCTTTGAATTTTTGCATTTGCTGCTTTAAGGCCAAACGAGCGGTTCTTTGCAGGCGAACGTCGATCGTTAGTTGCAGTTGCAAGTCGTCAAAGTGTAAAAAACCTGGCGGTAAATGTTCTGGTAGCAATTGCCCGTCGGCCGAGCGACTGATGCGAATTTGGCGAATTGTCCGTTCTAAGAATTTCTCCTGACTGTATTCCACCCCTGCTTGACCGCGATGGTTGGTATCGACATAACCGATTACGTCTGCTGCCACTTCAGTTTGAGGATAGAGGCGGGAGTATTGCTGAATCAGTTCTAAACCATTGAGCCGCAAGCGTCCGATCCGATCGGCTACATCTTCTCTCAACGCCACAGACACCTGAACGCCGCTATTTTTTTCGTTGAATTGTTTAATTAATTGCTGGGGCGATCGCTCTAGAATCGGTGCTAGGGTCTGAGCGATTTCTGGCTTGGTTTTTTGAAACAGTTTGGGGTGGGCGTATAGAGTATAAGTTGGGCGATCGATCGCTAACACGTTGCCTTGGCGATCGACGATCGGGCGGCGAGGTACGAACAGTCGCAAAGCCATGGTTTGCTGCGCTCTAGCTTTGGCGATTAAATTGGGAGACTCCAACACTTGTAGCCGAAACAAATTAGCTGCCAGTCCCAAACTGCTGAGGACGATCGTTCCCCAGACAATTGCCATTCTGCCTGAAGGTAAAGCAGGTGGTGCAGGTCGTTCCCTCTTCCCCTGGGATGGTGATTCTCGCAATCTATTTAGCTGTTCGACCTTAGCTTTAGCTTTGGGATTTGGGAGTCTGTGCATAAGCTGCCACGCCTTGAAGAAAGTGTTGCGATCGCCGTTCGCCATTGAGTGTAATACACGTTGGCAATTGAGGATATAGAGATTCTCAATTTCACCGCAGCAGATGTTTTTCGATCGCTCTTGCCTGCCTATTGATTAATTCAGCCTGCCCGATCTGTAGCCACTGGGAGCCGAGCTAGCCAGCTATACAGCCGGACAAAAGCCATGACGAATTATGTAAAGAAAGATGTAGAGAGTTACATACCAATTACTCGTAGGGGCTTGTAGGGGCGAAATGCATTGCGGAGGTTGCGGTTCCGTCGTCGCACGGCGGAACTCCAGCAACCGTCCCCTACCCAGGATATGTTGCTCGGCAGTTAGCATTCATAATTCAGCATCGATCGTTCTTCGCTCAATACCCTAACGGTTTTTATCGTTCTTCGCTCAATACCCTAACGGTTTTTTTGGGATCGGCGGCGGAACCGCTGCCGATTTAGGTGCTAGCTGACGCTGAGGGGCTGAGGGTACGAAGATATTGTTAGCCAAGCTGGGCGGCACCAAGCCACTATGAGGGTTTTCTGCGGTTTTGGCCAACTGGTTTTTTAAAGCTTCGTTCGCGGCTGTCATTTGCCGCTCTTGGCGTTGCAAATTTTCTAGCTGGCGGTATTCTTTCGACCACATTTGTTGGATATAAACCGTCCAAGCATAAACCCCCAGCATCAGGGAAATCAAACATAGACTTAATAGTAGGGAACTGCGCTGCGCTACCAAGAGCGATCGCTGCCAACGTCTGTTTAAGTGAGAATTGGCGATCGAGGCCGAAGAACTAGTTGCAGCGGGAACGACTAACAGATGCCGTTCCGGTTCGATTTGATGTTGCTGGCTGTTGCTGGAGTTAACAGCGCGGTTTTGAGTAGCAATAGACATAGATTTTTAGTCGCTCGCAGTCTGATAGTTATTAGCAAGAATCTATAAAAACGTTCGCCTTGCCACTTGGGCAGATAAATCGACCTCATCCTAGCATCAAAATTTCTTAAAGACAGATAGCAAAATTGGGGATTTAACAAAACCTCACCACAAACAAGATCGATCGCTGGTAAATTTCTTTAGACGTGATAGTATGGTGAAGAATACAAAAGCTATAGGTATAATTATGCTGACATATATTTTGTTAGCAGGCAAAGCAAGTCGTACCTGTAGCCTCAATTTGTGAGCGAGGAGTGTATGAAAAAATTAATCAGCGTCACCTTAGTAGCAGGTTTAACCTTCGGTTTAGCCGCAACTTTGTCCGGTTGCCCCAATCAAGGCGGCACTGGTGGAACCAGTCCATCCCCGGCAACTTCTCCAGCGGCTTCTCCTAGCCCAAGTTAGGCAATTGATGCGCCAGATCGAAAGAACCCGACTGCTGGAATAGCAGCAGATCGGCGCTAAATTCCTGAAAATCCTAAGTTATCGGCTGGCGATCGCCAAGCGCGTGTAAAAGCTTAAGTACCGCGCTTTACTTTTATCGTCAGCCTTTTTCCCGTGCTAAGCGATTGGATTAACTTTTGGACTTTTGACTTCCGCGTAGCGGTACTAGCCGCCCAAGTGGAGAGAATGCCAGTCAAACACAGAATTGCTCGTGTTATTAGCTTAGGAGTTACTCTGGCTGCCAGTTGGGGCGCTGGAGTCAAAACCGCTTGGACTTTGCCGCCACCAGAAGACGTGCCAGAAGAAGTATTGCGCACCGAGATTTTAACCGAAGCGCGATCGCCAATTGATGGGAAATTGCTGACTGCCGCCGAATACGCCCAACTGCAAGCCCAACTGCAAATCCCACCGCCAAACCCTCAAGTAAATCCCCAGGTGAGAAACTTAATTTTCTTAATCCGCCTCCGGCAGTTATTTCGCTCGCTCGGACTGCCCATCAAATGAAGAAGGGGCAAGGAAAAATGGCCTTTTTAACTTCATCAATGAGGGTGATAGGTAAAGCTGGGAACAAAGGCGATCGCCACAGTAGAATTACTTATTACTTATTACTTATTACCTATTACTTATTAATAAGTCCTATGATCGAGACTTGTAGGTGTTAAAACGAATCTCCCGTGACCCGATCTAATCTTTCTCAGCCTCTCCCAGAATCAGCAACCACCTGGCACAGCGTCGAAATTGAGAAATCTCTGGAATTATTAGGTAGCGATCCCGATGCTGGTTTAACCGTTCGAGAAGCCCAAGAGCGCTTGCAACGCTACGGTACTAACGAACTGCAAGAAACAGGCGGCCGTAGTGCGTGGAAAATTTTACTCGATCAGTTCACCAACATCATGTTGTTGATGCTCATCGGGGTAGCCATCGTTTCAGGAATTTTAGATGTAGTAAAGCTCAACCAGCCTGGAATGTCATCTGAGGGAGGAATTCCCTTTAAAGATACGATCGCCATCATGGCAATTGTTGTCCTCAACGGCATCTTGGGCTATCTGCAAGAAAGCCGCGCCGAAAAAGCTCTAGCGGCTCTCAAGAGCCTAGCCTCGCCTCAAGTGCGGCTGCTGCGGGATGGCAAAATCGTCGAAGTGCCAGCGAAAGAGTTAGTTCCTGGTGACGTGATGCTATTAGAAGCTGGAGTGCAAATAGCAGCGGACGGTCGCCTGATCGAAGAGGCGAATTTACAAATTAGAGAAGCGGCGCTTACGGGAGAAGCCCATGCCGTCGAAAAGCAAGCCGATAGCCAGCTAGCCGAAGATACCCCATTAGGCGATCGCTTGAATATGGTGTTTCAAGGCACGGAAGTCGTCTTGGGACGAGCTAAAGTCCTGGTGACGGGAACGGGGATGCGGACCGAACTGGGACGGATTGCTGAAATGTTGCAAGCGGTCGAGAGCGAACCGACTCCCTTACAACAGCGAATGACTCAATTGGGTAATGTCTTAGTCAGCGGCTCTTTGGTATTAGTAGTCATAGTAGTTCTAATCGGATTGTTCCAAAGCGGCTGGAATTGGAAAAATTTTATCGAACTAGTAGAAGTATCTTTGAGTATGGCGGTAGCAGTAGTCCCCGAAGGATTGCCAGCAGTAATTACCGTCACTTTGGCCCTGGGAACCCAACGGATGGTTCGCCGTCACGCGCTGATTCGGAAACTCCCAGCCGTTGAAACTTTGGGGAGCGTCACTACCATCTGCTCGGATAAAACTGGTACCCTCACCCAAAATAAAATGGTCGTCCAATGGGTGAGTACCGCCGACCAGACCCTGCACGTTACGGGTGAAGGTTATACGCCCAATGGCGAATTTCAAGCTGCCTCGCCGGACAACCCTCGCAGCGAGGAGTTTAAAAATGATTCCTCTTCCCCATCCCAAATCCAGCCCGATCGACATCTAGATCTGCAAACCCTGATGCTGGCTTGCGTTTTGTGTAATGATGCCGTGCTGCAATACGAAGAAGGCGAGTGGAAGGTGTTGGGAGATCCGACGGAAGGAGCGTTAATCGTCCTCGCTGGCAAAGCTGGGGTCGATAAGGAACCCGTGAGCCGTCAAATGCCGCGAGTGGGAGAATTTCCCTTTACCTCCGAGCGCAAGCGGATGTCAGTAATTGTCGATCGCTCGTCTGCAAACGCCGATAGCAGCGAACCATATTCGATGTTTACGAAAGGGTCGCCAGAGTTGATTTTAGAGTGGTGCAGTCGAATTCAAGTAGGCGAACGCATCGTTGCTATTGACTCAGACCAAAGAGAGCGCATCCTAGCCGAAAACAACCAAATGGCCGGTCGAGGCCTGCGGGTGTTGGGCTTTGCCTATAAACCTTTGACAGATATTCCCCCAGAAGACTCGCAGGACTCTGAAGAGCAAGAACTAGTCTGGTTGGGGCTGGTGGGGATGCTGGATGCTCCCAGACCAGAAGTACGAGAAGCCGTCAGTCGCTGCCGACAAGCCGGAATTCGACCGATCATGATTACTGGCGATCACCAATTAACCGCCCAAGCGATCGCCTACGATCTCGGCATTGCTAACGAAGGCGATGAGGTTCTTACTGGCAAGCAACTATCCAAGCTACAACCAGAGGAACTAGAAACCCATGTCGATCGAGTGGGGATTTATGCCCGCGTGGCTCCAGAACACAAATTGCGAATCGTACAAGCCTTGCAGCGGCGCGGCAAATTTGTGGCTATGACTGGCGATGGAGTCAACGACGCTCCCGCCTTGAAACAAGCAGATATCGGTATTGCCATGGGAATTACTGGCACCGATGTCAGTAAGGAAGCCAGCGACATGGTATTGCTAGATGACAACTTTGCCACTATTGTCTCTGCTACCGAAGAAGGCAGAGTGGTTTACACCAACATTCGGCGGTTTATCAAATACATCTTGGGTAGCAACATTGGCGAAGTTTTAACCATCGCTGCTGCCCCCATCATGGGTTTGGGTGGAGTCCCTCTAAGTCCGTTGCAAATTCTCTGGATGAACTTAGTAACCGACGGTTTGCCAGCTTTAGCACTGGCGGTCGAACCCGCTGAACCAGACGTGATGCGCCGCCCTCCTTTTAGTCCGCGCGAGAGTATTTTTGCCAGAGGTTTGGGAGCTTATATGGTGCGAATTGGCATTATTTTTGCCATCATCACTATTGCTTTGATGTGGTGGGCTTACGGCTATACTCACGCCCCAGGTTTCCCGGTCGAGCGTCAAGATGTTTGGAAAACCATGGTATTTACTACTCTCTGTATCGCTCAAATGGGTCATGCCTTGGCAGTTCGTTCTAATTCTCGGTTGACGATCGAATTAAATCCTTTTACTAATCCTTTCTTGCTGTGGGCTGTAACCATCACCACTGGATTGCAACTGTTGCTGATTTACGTCAAACCCCTGCGAGATTTCTTTGAAACTCATTGGCTAACAGGACAAGAACTTTTGATTTGTTTGGGATTTAGCGCCCTGATGTTTCTTTGGGTCGAGTTGGAAAAACTTTATCTACGCTATAAACGCAGATAAAAACGAGTCAAATAACTGGGGCTTCTGGGCTGCCCTATGCCCTATGCCCCATGCCCTAGAATCCAATCTTGCAGAATCGGGTTAACCACGTCAGGGGCTTCATCTTGGGGGCAATGCCCCAATCCTTCTAAGGGGATAAACTTTTGAACTTGGGGAAATTTAGCTAACTCTCGACCTAATGCTATTGGTTCCCAAGGATCTTCTGTTCCCCACAACATAATCGCCGGACAAGTTAACAGAGGTAGGAGGTCTTCAGGTAAGGGGCCGGAAGAATAGCGGGTAAAGGCTACAAATACCTCAACTGCACCGCGATCGCTTGCTGGTTTTAAAATCAGATCGATCAGTTCGTCGGTCACAGCGTCAGCGCGTTTGTAAGCTTGGAGTAAGATTTTCTTGACGACTTCTGGTTTAGCTAGTTGCTGGAAAAAGAATTCCCCTACCCATTCAATTGATAGGAGTTGTTGCATCAGAGGCGCACCAAAACGTTGATGCCAAGGTTTAGTATCGCGTTTGCGATCGTGCAACAACCGTAAGGAGCAGTTAATTAAAGCTACGCCCACAACTAGATCTGGGCTAGCTATAGCTGCTTGCATGGCGACGATACAACCGATCGAATTCCCCACCAAAAAGGCTGGAGTGCCGACTACCTCTCGGCAAAAATCGGCGATTTGCTGTCCCCAGGTTTCAAATGTATAAGCGATCTCCTGACCTGGAGTGGGTTTAGCCGAACCACCAAAGCCGATTAAGTCAATGGCATAAACGCAACAGTCGGCCGCTAATACGGGGATGTTTTTGCGCCAGTGTCCCAAAGAGGCTCCAAAACCGTGAATGAGGACAACCGCAGGCCCGGTGTTACCTTGAGTTTGGTAGGAAATGGGGAAGCCTTGCCACATCCAGATTTTGGTTGTGGTATTTAGAGAAGCGATCGCAGCAGAATTCATCCGATTAGCAATACAGGGGTTTCATCTTTTGTAACAAAAGTTTACATTTTTGACAACTAGAGCGATCGCACCTACTACTCTGTCAAGGTGACGGTCAATCCCCACCCCCAACCCCAGTTCTATATGAAACTGCGAATTGCGAATTGCAAATTGCGAATTGATTTTAGGGGTGAACGACAATCTCTCCCGTCTCCAAAACGAATCGACTGCCCGCAGCCTTTGATGAAGAATTCTCTTCCGACTCGACTGGTTCCTCAGTCGTACCAACTATTGAGTTGTACAGATTGAGATACTCCTGGGTTGATTTCTCCCAGCTAAAGTCTGCCTGCATCGCCCGTTGCTGCAACTGTTGCCATTGCGGTTGATAGCGGAAACCTTCCCAAGCTCGTACCAAACAAGTGTAAAGGTCTAACGGTTCGTAGCGATCGAACGCATAGCCAGTTCCGGCATGATTCATCGGATCGTGGTGAGACACCGTATCGACTAATCCTCCCGTGCGGCGAACGATCGGAATCGAACCGTAACGCATGGCCAGCATTTGACTGATCCCGCAAGGTTCAAACCGACTGGGCATCAAGAAAGCATCGGTACTGGCATAGATCCGGCGCGATAGAGCCTCGTTGTAGAGAAAGTAGGTTGCCATCCGGCCGCGATAGCGAGCAGCCATTTGCCACAGTTGGGTTTCATAATAGCGATCGCCCGTTCCCAAAACCGTCAACTGCGCGTCTGTATAGGCCATAAAGCGATCTAAGATTTGCAGCACTAGGTCCACGCCTTTTTGTTCTACTAACCGCGTTACCATTCCCATCAGAAAGGCATTGCGATTGACTTCTAACCCCATTTCTTCTTGCAAGGCAATCTTATTCGCTCGCCTTTGCTCTATAGTCTCATCGGTAAAAGTTTGGGGAATGTATTTATCGTCGGCAGGGTTGTAGACTTCGCGATCGATCCCGTTGAGAATGCCCGACAGCTTACCGCTGATAAAAGATAGCAGCCCCTCTATGCCCTCACCATACTCTGCGGTTTGAATTTGCTCGGCATAGGTAGGAGAAACGGTATTGACGCGATCGGCAAATTGTACCGCTGCCGCCATCGTATTGTGTCCCTGCATATACCAAGGGCACCAGGTCATCTTTTCTAATTCACCTCTCCAAGGACCTTGATAAGCCAGGTTGTGAATCGTGAACACCGTTGAAATATCGGGAGATTGGTGCATCCACACTGGAATCATGCCCGCGTGCCAGTCGTGACAGTGGACGATCTGTGGTTTCCAATAATTCCAGCAAAATTCAGCCGCAGCGTTAGCAAACAAGGTAAATCGCCAGCCCTCATTTTCACCACCGTAAACCTGACGCGGGGCAAAAGCTGGATGTCCGAACAAATACAGAGGCACGTCGCTTCCAGGTAGCACCGTTTCGTACACCGCAAAATTCTGGAACATGGCGGCACCTTGCCAAATGGGTTCTTTTGGCAGTTCCATTTTGTCGGGCAAAAAGCCGTAGAAAGGCAGAAAAATCCGCACGTCATGCCCCATTTTTCTGAGATATTTAGGTAAGGCACCGACGACATCTCCCATGCCTCCGATTTTAGCGATCGGGGCGGCTTCTGCTGCAACAAATAGAATTCGCATATTAATTTTGACGTACCTCTGATACCTGAGTTAGATCGTATCCGAATTTCTCTCCCTAAGATTCACCCACAGGAATGAGCTTATTATCTCAGGCACGCCTCTCTACCCCAGGCAAATGTCTGAAGAAAACTCACATTGCATCGGGGTCGATTCCAAGCTCTCGCAGCTTTTCTGCTAGCCGTTCGGCTCGTTGTTGTTCTCGCTCGGCCCGTTGTTGTTCTCGTTCAGCCCGTTGTTGTTCTCGCTCGGCTCGTTCCTCTGCCGACAGCAGTAGATTTCCATCATTATCCCACCAGCGCAACCAGGGTAAAGTTTGATTACCTACCCGACCTTGCCAGATCCCTAATTCTACTCCCATCGGCAAAATCGGATAATGTCCTCGCTCGTTGGGGCTGCATCGCTGATAGCGATTGGCAATCAGTTCGTAGACCTCAACCGCAGCCCGCTGCACCTCATAAATCGCATAGTACGGGATTCTAATTGCCTGTTCGTATACCCAAAACTTACCTGCTTTCGATGACTCGCTGCTAAAGGGTGATGTCCTGTCTCGTTCTTCGGAGCCATTACCGGAGACGAATTCGATCGCGATTAATGGAGCGACAATTTCTTTCCACATCACGTAAGAACGGCGAATTTGCCCGTCGATTAGCGGCGGTACGTTCGGCACGTAAAACCAATCTGGCGCTTCTGCACCCTGCTCTGGCGGCTCGGTCAATCGCCAATAGATCCCGCAATCTTGCCCGATCGCATATCGTCCGTCTGGATGAAGGGCGTTGAGGATGGGAGCGATCGATGTGGTCAGCAGGATGCTTTGGGGATGTTCTTGGAAATTCTTCACAAACGTACCATCGGACTCTGGCAACTGGGTGTGGTCCGGGAGGGCAATAGCGGATGGGGTATTAGTAAGTGTCATCGGTTTTCCGATCGAACTAAAACCAGATAATTTAGCTCGTTAAATAAATACTATCATTTCAGCTAAACCAATGCCAAATAACAGCAATTACGATCGCGGCGATCGCCCCGATTAAAGTATTCAAAAAATTCACGACATCGTGGGTTAACCAACTAAATTTGCCTTCGATCGTAGCTCCAATTAGGCTTTCTAAAGTAGTGGCAATAAAAGCGGCAACTACACACCAAATTATCCCTATGAAGTCAATTAAACCTAGACTCCATGCCAAAGTAGAGATCGCGATCGATCCGGCAATTCCTGCTAGAGTTCCTTCTAAACTCACCGCGCCTTCAGTACCTCGTGCTACTGGTTGCAAGGTAGTAATTAAAAATGTTCTTTGACCGTAAGCTTTTCCTACTTCACTGGCACAAGTATCAGATAATTTGGTACTAAAACTAGCTACATAGCCTAACAGCAACAAGGGGACGATCGAGCTAGCAAATGAGGGCAAAAAAGCGATCGATACTAGCGTTCCTAGAGCGCAGATAGTTCCAGTTAAAGCAGAACTCCAAACATTTTCAGGTCCCCTTGCACCCGAACGTTTTTCGGCAATCCCTTCAGCTTCTTTCTGAGCCATACCCACATAAGTCAGGCTCGATCCAACTAGAAAATAAAACATGACGACTAGATATCCTTGCCAACCCAAAGTTCCCCAAACGATTACGCCTAGCAACCAGGCGTGTAACAAGCCAGCGGGGGTAAGAAACTTTTTGGGCGCGAAGAAAGCGATTCCTAGTAAAGCCGCATTCAAGCCTGCACCTATCAGCCAAGGGGTAGGGGAGAGGGAGAGAGGGAGAGAGAGAGAGAGGGCGGAGAAAATTAAGGTAGGCATATGAAAATCTGAAAAAGAACGCAACAGATGTTTGTAGGGGCGGGTTTTGCCAACTATCTTAGCCGCGCCCCCTTAATGTTAAATCAAACCCGCCCTGCCTCATCGATAAACCCTGAGCGCCATTTTAGGCACATACCATTAACAAATCGATCGAATCAACCCAGACAATCGCCGATGGTATCGAATCCGATCGAGCGGTTGCGATTGAATGGTCGGGCAGGGCAAAGAATTATGAATGCAGAATGCTGAAATTCATAATTCATAACTCAGACATTCATAATTGTTCTCGCCCACCCCTACTGGTTTTGCGCGATCGTTTAATCGAATCTGATATTACCTAACTTCTAAACTTCTTAATTCTGCCTTCTTTGGCTGTGCTTTTAGCGGTTCGGAAAGGGCTTCTACTACTGCTTGAATGCTTCTAGAGTCGGTTAACATCCAAGGATGTAATGGAACGGGTAGAATAACCTCTTTAACAGTGGGAATCTGCGAACTACTGGCCGGTACGATCATCAGATCGTAAGGTGTCCACATGGTAGTTACATTTAGCTGTTTTAACCAAGTATCGTCCCGATTGAGATCTTCTAGGAACTCGCTACCAGGCTGCATCTGCACGCAACCAAGATTTTGAGATAGATAAGCTACTTTGGTGCCTTGATTGGGTGAGGAGATGGTGACGAAACGCCGCACTCGATCGATTCCTCCCAGTCGTTGGATATAGTAACGGCTGACAAGTCCTCCCATGCTAAACCCAACTAGATCGATCGCTTCATTAGGGGCAAAGGTACGATCGACTAATTCTGCTACTTGTTCGGCTAAGCGATCGAGTCCTAATTTGCCGTTGTTAGGCTGGAGGTTGATATCGTATACAGGCCAACCTAATTCGACCAAGCGAGGTGCCATTTTAGCAAACACTGTAGCGCGATCGTTAAGACCGTGAACTAGCAATACTGGATGGCGATCGTTTGTCTGCATATCAAGCATGAGAATGGGATAGTTAATTTTAGTGTAGATGGCGATCGCTCTGACTTGGCAGCAAGATATGACACTCTCTTAAGCGTCCTCAGTCTAGCCTGTAATATTTAACTTGAGGAAGCGATCGTTTGGCTGAGGATAGAATAGATAGCAAATGGCGATCGAACCTAATAAATACGGATTTATCCATGGGGAAAATCCAAAATTCTGCTTGGTGCGGTCTGCATGGCGAGGAAACCTGCCAAGGGCCCGCATCCGCAAAATCCTTTCATCCAAAATCGAAATGACACCAGACATCGCAATTGAAAAAAATACAACAGAAGATGTTATTTTTCCTAGTGGCGATCTTTGGAGTGACGAGCCTCCCTTGGAATCAGACTGGCATCGCAAGCAAATTGAAGCCTTAATTGACTCGGCAGAACGGTGGCTGCAAAATCGCCAGGATTTCTACGTCTCTGGCAACCTGACGATCTACTACAGCCCCAACCAACTTAAGTCAGAGGATTTTCGGGGGCCAGACTTTTTTGCGGTTTTAGGGGTAGATCGTAAAGAGCGTAAAAGTTGGGTGGTCTGGCAAGAAGATGGGAGATATCCTAACGTCATTATCGAGATTTTATCTGACTCGACAGCAGGAATAGACCGGGGTTTAAAAAGACAGATCTACCAAGATATCTTCCGCACGCCTGAATATTTCTGGTTCGACCCGCAAACGTCGGAATTTAAAGGCTTGCAGCTAGTAGGCGGTCGATATCAAGAACTGCAAGCAAACGCTACTGGCTGGTTGTTTTGCCAGCAGTTGGGTGTATATTTGGGCATCCACGATGGCAAACTGCGTCTCTTTAACCCTGAAGGACAGTTAATTCCTATATCTCAGGAATTAGCCGAGCAGGAACATCAACGAGCCGAACAGGAGCAGCAACAAAAAACTGAGCTTCAGCAACAGTTGACCGATGCAGAAGCGTTGTTGGCTAGATATCAGGAGCGTTTTGGGCAATTGCCAGAACAGTGAGTTCAAAGCATCGCTAAGTCAGTAATAACGCAAATAATCCACACATTGCAATGCCATCAAATACACCTGCGCCTCCGATACTGAGAACGCCAGCGGTCATGCGTTGGATTTCTCGCAGATGCAATAGATCTGCACCAATTAAAGTACCTAAAACTCCGCCAGCAAAAGCCACGGGTGCAGCATCGCTGCCAGCGACTAACCAGGCGCTTAAGGCAGCAGTTAGCGGCGCTACCAAGGCATTCATCTGGATACCGATGCCTGGAACCACTTGGGCCGAAAAATAACTGACGAAGGTGACAATCGCAGTCACCACCAAAATCGCCAGAGGATCGGAACGGGTAAATTCATAGATGGCTAACAGCGTCGGAATCAGTCCGCCGCCGACGTTGAGGGCTACGATCGTCTTTTGCTCCATTTTCTGCAACGGAATGCCCCGAAATCGCCTCATCCACAGGTCGGCGAAGTCTGGAATGACGGGTATGCTGGATACTCGCTCGTACAGGGGAATGTTAATCGTGCTGCCCAAAACCACTGCTGCCAACAGCAATAAAGCCACATTAGAGGAAAAGCCCAACTTGGAAACAGCTAGTTCTACCACATCTAGAGCGATCGCAAACCAGATGAACGGAAACAGCAGCAAAAATAGTAAAAACAGTAAAAGCGTGACGGGAAGATAAATCATCTCACAGCAGTTTTTGATTAGATGATAGTTGCCTGTCCAGTCAGTGGGACAGTCCAGATGGCTATCCCACAAGAATTACTCAATGATTTTTTCATGTAGGTAAGCAGGCAGAAGGTTAGGCCTGCCTTCGATCCCAAATCCGATTTTTATACTATCCATTGCTACCCTCACCCCCAACCCCTCTCCCAAGGGAGAGGGGAGCCGGAGGCTCCTTTGAGGGAAAGAGGGTTTTGTAAACCGGATTTGGGATCGCAGGTTATCTGCTTGTTATTATTCGCGTTACTCCTTGAGGCCTAATCTTTTATTGTTTGCAAGTAAGCTTCAATAGCTTCAGTTGCCAACTGACTCGCTGGTTTTCCTTGGCTAGCAGCAATTTCTTGCAAGCGGCCGTAAACATCGGGTTTGATGCTAATCCGAGGGCGATTGTTGAGGGTACGAGTTTTTAAGCTAGTTGGATCGTAAGTGGCAGCAAACTGACGAATGGCATCGAAGCCGACGCGATCGCAAAAATCTCCAAAACTCTCTTTTCCTTGCCTGGACTGTTTGAAGTAGACAAACATCGGTTCGAGAAAGCTTTCGAGATCGTTGACGTGCATCTTGTCTGTATAAGTTTTTGCCAGCCTGGTTTGATCGGCAGAACCCCCCAGCCAAACTTGATATTGTTCTGGAAAACTACCAACAAAACCCAATTCTGCCAAATAGGGGCGAGCGCAACCGTTCGGGCAACCCGTCATTCTGATGACAAAGTGTTCTTTTGCCATTCCCAATTTGGCTAGCAGTACCCGAATTCGTTCTAGAATTCCAGGAATGACTCGTTCTGACTCGGTAATTGCCAACCCGCAAGTCGGCATCGCCGGACAAGCCATGGAGTAGCGTACGAGGGGATCGATCGCTTGGGGATCGGTTTGCACGCCGTACTGTTTCAACAGCTTTTGAATTGGCGATTTCTGGGCCGGATCGATGTCGTATAAGAGCGCGTTTTGGTGGGGAGTCACCAGCATCGGCAAGTTGTATTTTTGGACGATTTCTCGCAAAGCCGTTCTTAACTGCCAGTCGCCTTCATCTTTAATCCGGCCGTTTTCGATCGAGATCCCTAAAAATAGTTTGCCGTCTCCTTGTTCTTGCCAGCCCAAAAAATCTTCGTACTTAAACGGTGGCAATGGTTTCGACGGGGCGATCGCTTTGCCAAAGTATTCCTCTACTTTGCCCACAAATCTTTCTACTCCCCAATCTTCCACCAGGTACTTCATCCGGGCATGACGGCGGTTGGTGCGATCGCCATAATCTCTTTGGGTGGCAACAATGGCCTTTACTAGGTCGTAGACATCATCTTTATCTACATAACCGATCGGATCTGCGGCGCGGGGAAAGGTTTCTTCTTTATTGTGAGTGCGGCCTAAACCCCCGCCAGCGAAAACGTTAAAACCTTGTAATTCTCCTTTCTTATTGGTAATAACTACCAAGCTAACATCTTGAGAATACAAATCGACGGAATTATCTCCTGGGACGGTGACGGCACACTTGAATTTGCGCGGCATATACTGAGTGCCGTAAATCGGCTCTGCTGCATCAGCCAAAATCGTGCCGTTGCCGTTGCGTTGCCTTGCCGCCTTCACCGCTGGATGTTCTTCGGCCGCGATCGCCTTTTCTCCATCCAGCCAAATTTCGTAATACGCGCCCGTTTGGGGACGCAATAAGTCAGCAATATTGTTGGCGTACTCTAAAGCATATTGATACTCAGGGCGATTTTTATAGGGTGCGGGGGGAGCCATAACGTTGCGATTTAAGTCTCCGCAAGCCCCCAGAGTCGAACCCATACTTTTGACGATCGAGGCGATCGCACTTTTGAGATTTTTCTTCAAAATCCCGTGGAGTTGGAATCCCTGACGGGTTGTGGCTCTTAACGTGCCATTGCCGTATTCTTCAGCCAGGTTGTCTAAGGTCAGATATAGCTGTGGCGGGATAAATCCTCCCGGATTGCGAGTCCGCAGCATGAATTGGTAGTCTTTCTCTTGACCTTTAACCCGATTGTCTCGGTTATCTTGCTGGTACGACCCGTGAAATTTCAGCAGTTGAATGGCATCTTCGGTAAAACAGTTAGTATCCTCGAGCAATTCGCTGGCTACAGGTTCGCGTAAGTAATTGCTGCGTTCTTTGATGCCTTCAACTTTAGAAAGCTTTTTGACTGGGGGAGTGGGAGTTGTCACCATTGGCTACTGGGGGTCTAAACCGCTGAACTTTATCCGGTAAGTCGATCGGAATTGTGGAGAATACTTTAGATCTTAACGTAAATCTGAGTACCTGCTTTAGCGATCCTAATATCAATCTGGTGAGTTAAGGGGGAATTTTGTTTCTTCTTTATTAATGCCAATTTTCCCCGATCGAAGAGTGCTACTTGAATAGCTAGGTGCAGTTGGGGGATCTTCGTTGATAGGTAACTGGCGATAGCAACCAAATTACTCTGAAATAGTTTTGGGACTGACTGCAAACTCTACCTGCGAGCGGTAGAAGCAAACATCAAACTCCATAAAGAAATTTACCTGCCCCAATATAAGCGGCACATTGGTAGCTTGCGTCCAAGCAAATACAAGTCTAACAGGCTCAAACTGCTTAACAACCACTTGAGCAAGCACGACACGCGCCTCGTACTGAGCTAAATTTCCTGTCAAACTTAGTGCTGTTGTTTGCCGTTCCCATTCGTACCCAAGCTCAACCCCCATCGAATAAGGCAGCACATTGACACTTGCTCCAGTATCCAACAGACCAGATGCTATGACAGAGACTTGTTGGTGAAGCAGGGTTAATGGTAAGTAGGGACGAAAACTAGCTTCACCTAGTGTAATTTCACTAGAAATAAACGGATAACGTTCAGCATCACGCATGGTCTTGAGCCTTAGCAGCATTCAACACTTTTAGCATCGTATCCGCTGCTTCAACTGCATCATAGGGCGACCACACTGGATAAGACTGGTCGGGTTTAATCAAATCAGTTTCTTGCTGAGCTAGTTCCGAGATTAAAATCTGCATAATGTAGAACTTGTCCGAACGACTCAGCCCTTTTAAGGTTGAGATTAGCTCTGATGAAACCATGTCAAACGCTCCAGTCAAACTAGGTTTACTCTTCTATCAAATGCTAGCAGAGCGATCGCCCCACAACCAACTGATTACAGATATTAGGAGTTGACGTTGAGTTAATGCAGGGGACTAAACAGCTATTGCAATTACTACCTGTTTTCGCAAGCGATCGCTGCCTTTCTGTTGTGAGCGGTTAGCAAAATCATAATTATTCTCGCTCTTCATCTTGAAGTTCATTCTCGTCTATTTCAATCAGCTCATCAATTGCGGTGTCTAAAGAGAGTTGTTCGATTTCTATCGGTAATCTATACTTAGCTAGAAACTTCTGTAGTTTGAGGTGTGGTATCCTTTTTAGCTTTCCCCACTACTGGCAAACTCAAACTCCGAAATCTTTGCCCTATCAAAGGCTTAAGTTGCTCTTTTAATCTAGCTAAATCTTCACTCGATATACGATTACTCATAACTACTTTTCTTCCTTCTGATTTTTCTTACTCACTTCAGAAGGGAGGGCATCCTCCAATCGAATATCTAACGCCGCACACCACCTAGCTGCTTCAATCACGTCAATTCTTCTCTCACAGGTTTCCACCTTTGAGATGAAAGTTTGATCCTTACCCAACGCTTCTCCAAGCTGTTGTTGAGAAATATCTCGCCTTTTACGTGCATTACGAAGGCGAGCAATGAACTCAATATATAGAGGATCGCGAGCGCCTGACATGGATTAAAAAATATGCGAATTCAGCGTATACATGAAAAATATAAGATGTCATTTTCCTCTAACCTAGATTGTCTATTCGGATAGCAAATAATCCAAAATCGCATATTTGCAGACTTGTGTCTGGCATCTTGACAAATATCTCATGCCAAGCAATACTTAAGATGATTTCAAAAAAAGGTATGGCTAAAAGACATCACAATCAAACAGGAAATCTTCAATCATTATTCCTTCGGATGGAGGAGCTTGTTCTTGCCAATTCTGGAGAAGACGAATTTGAAGAAGTTTTTAAGCTGCTTATAGCAAAGTTGTGGGACGAACGAAGTCAGCAATCAAGATTTCATTGCTACAGCACTAATGAAGCTACATTTGCAGCCATAACTAAACTTATGCAACAAGCTGAGAAGGAATGGCCTGGAGTTCTTAATGAAGTTAAGTCAAGACTCACACCCGAACATCTTTCGATTTGTGTAGAGGCTATTTCAAAGCACACTATCTCGAATGATAGTCTTGACGTTATTGATAGTTTCTTTGAATTTATAGTCTCCAAGTCTGCCAAAAGCTCAAAGGGACAATACTTTACTCCAAGACACGTAGTCGAACTATGCGTACGAATTTTGGAACCAGCTTCACATGAAATGATTCTCGATCCAGCTTGTGGTTCAGGTGGATTTCTTCTGCATACACTAAGGTTTGTTAGAAGAAATGAAGAACTCAATAATTTAGAAGAAGTTCAGCGGTTTTGTAGTGAAAAATTATGGGGATTTGATATTGATGCTAGAGCTACACGAGTTGCTAAGGCTTTGATGCTACTTGCAGGAGATGGAAGCAGTAACATTATTCGACTTAATAGTTTATTGAAGTCTGAGATGGTTGGATTATTTAATAATACAGACGACCCAAACCTTACTATAGAAGATGTATGCCGCAGTCGAATGAAGCGTTATAAAGGTTTTGACGTTATTCTTACAAATCCTCCTTTTGCTGGTGAAATCAGAGAAAACTATTTTTTGAACTGTTATACTGTTGCAAATAAAAAGCACCGAGTTGAAAGAGATATATTATTTATGGAACGTTGCATTGAGCTTTTGAAACCCGGTGGACGTTTGGCTATAGTATTACCGCACAATAAATTTGCAGGTAATTCATTTAGTTTTTTACGGGAATGGATATTAAAAAAAGCTAGAGTTCTTGCTGTTATAGGATTAGGAAGGCATACTTTTCTTCCTCATACTCATCAGAAGGCTAGTATTTTGTTCCTTCAAAAAAGTCACCCTTCAACCAAGCTCTTGCCAGACTACAATATATTTTTCGCAATTAGTGAAAGGGATGGAAAAAATTCCAAAGGGCAATTTATTCTACGTAAACCTTATTTTGAGGTAGATAATGATTGGGATATAGTAGATCACGATTTTTCAGAGATAACTGAAAATTTTGCAAGGTTCTTAATCCAAGAAAATATTAGGTTTGGAGAATAAAAATGGCTTTAATTTCAATTAAGTCAAGAGCGCGTCTTGCTTCGCCAGTAATTCTTGCTCCGGAGAGATACGATCCCAGAAGAAAACTTGATACTAAAAGAGATGAGGCGATCGAACTTGGCGAAATCGTTATTTCTGTGAGGAAAATGGTTCAGCCTTCTACTGATATTGGACAATGCTTTGTACTTGATACATCTGATGTTCGAGAAGGTATTGTAATTGCTAGAAAGCAACCAGTAGTGAGTAGGGAAATTGGGAGTGCTAAGAAGGAAGTAAAACCTGGAGATGTTATCATTTCTCGTCTTAGACCCTACTTGCGTCAAGTAGCATTTGTTGATGAAGATATACCTAATGTTAAAAATTCTCGAATTTTATGTTCTACAGAATTTTTTATCTTGCGTTCAATTGATGACCTTTCTGTAGCATTTTTAATGCCATTCCTTCTTTCTACAAAGATTCAGGATGTGCTGAAAGCATCGCAAGAAGGTGGACATCATCCAAGATTCATTGAATCAGCTCTTTTAACACTTCCTATCCCTAAGAAGCTACTATCACAACGTACAACAATTTCTGAAGTTGTCAAAAATAGCATTCAGATGTATCGAGCTTCTGAGAAAGCAATAGCAGATATGATAGAAAAATCCGATGATGCTTTGTCTGCTGAGGGTGGCTAGGGCTTCTAGCACTAAGCGATCGCATATCCACTAAATTGACGCTTGAAGGGAGAGTGAAAACCTAGAACGATATCGGATGGAGGAACTCCTTTATCCGTTAGAACTTTGGCGATCGCGGTTTCTGTGCCATTATATTGAATCCAGATTTTGCCATCTTTAATATCGAAGTGAAGGACGACACCAAAAATCCGTTTATGCTCTTCCCAGCCGATATAGACAAGTTGATAGCGATCGCGTTCGGTGTCGCAAATAATTTCAGCCTCTACGTCATTGGAGTGGGAGTAGGGATGAGCTTCTTCTGTAAGAATCTGACGAATTATTTGTCGGTACTGCTGAAGCTTATCCATTGTTCGATTTCCTCCTTAATTGGCTCGTAAATAATCAGGTTTATAGCATGACGTTTGAGAGATTTTTGGATGAAGGGAAGTTGAAAGAAATCGTTATAGGTTTCGAGGGGAACTGCGAGATGTAGAATCCGATCGGGTTCTTTATCTTCGAGGGCTTGTATATAGTTCAAATATTGCCCTAAAGCGACATGGAATTCGCTGATGTCTGAGTCTGTAATAAAGCTCTTGATTTCGACCGCAATTTTTTCTTGGCCGCGTTGAGCAGCGATCGTACTCTCTGCCCCTAAATCAATTTTTAGCTTTACCACCTCACTAATTTCGATTGTAAATGGATCGTGGGTAATGAGCCAGTTATCTTTTTCCAGAGCGTGTTTAACAGCTTCATGAAATCGATCTTTCCGTGACATGACATTACACCTGGATATTCGGTTTCAACGTTGTGCCGCTGGCTACAGCTTATCAATCAGTTTTGATAATTGACGGCTAGCGGAGCGATCGCATCAGTTGCTCTTCTAAGGGTTGTTCGGGATAGATCTCAATTCCCGGTAAATTTTGGTTGATGGGCGATCGACTTTCCGATGTCCCTACAGAGAACCAAAGCAACCAAATCCTTCCAGATATCGAGCTTAGAATGCTCGGCACATTTGCATCGGTAGTTGCTGGATAACCCGTTGAAATGGAGAAGGATCGTCTAATGCTTGAGATAGAACCAGCGAACCTTGAATTGCGATCGCGGCATCTTCTCCCCGCTGTTTGGCTACTGCCTCATCAATTCCAGCTTCGATTAATACCCCAGCCATAGCATCGATCCAGCCGCAGAACAAGGCTTTCACCTGGGGATGAAACACGTCGCGGGCAGAACCCATTAACAAAATTGCCAGCATACAGGGTTGATGCCCGCCCTCATAGAGATCGTAGAGGCGATCGCACATTACCTTTAATTTAGTTAGAGCATCTCCTTTGCAGCGCAGGGCTGGTAAGACGTTTTTCTCTAACCACTGTTCGAGAAAATCTAGAACGGCTGTCACCATCTCATCCTTCCCACCAGGAAAGTGATGGTACAAACTCGCCTTCCCCAATCCTGTCGCTTCAGAAATCTTGGAGAGGGTAGCACCATCGTAGCCATACTGCCGAAATAACTGCAATAAGCAGGGGATATAGGTTTCTTTGGGCATTTTGAGAATTTGGCAAATTACCTATTGACACTATACCAAACGTTCGGTACAGTTATGTTATACCGAACGAACGGTACAATTTTTCCAAATGGAAGAACAAACCCATGATTAAGCTTTACGGTCACGAACTATCGGGCAACAGCTATAAAGCCAAATTAATGCTGTCTTTGTTGGCTCTGGAATACGAGTGGATTCAAGTCAATTTACTCGCAGGCGAACACCACCAACCAGAATTTTTGGCGCTCAATCCCTTCGGGCAAGTTCCAGTCCTAATCGATGGCGACACCGTGCTGGCAGACGCTCAAGCGATTTTGGTCTATCTGGCACGGCAATATGGGGAAGAATCTTGGTTGCCCTTGGCAGCAGAACCCATGAGTCGGGTGGTGCGCTGGCTCTCTACGACAGCGGGAGAAGTGCGGCAAGGTCCGGAATACGCCCGTTTGTATCACCTGTTCAAAGTCAACAGCATCAGCATCGAACGAGCCACGGAAAAATCGGCGTTTATCCTGAGTCAACTCGACCACCATTTAGCAGAACGAGAATGGCTGGAATTGGGACACCCGACGATCGCGGATGTGGCCGTCTTTCCTTATGTAGCTCTAGCACGGGATGGCAAAATCGACCTAGACAAATATCCCCATGTCTTAGCATGGATCGATCGCGTCAAACGCCTCCCCAACTTCGTCAGCGCGATCGGGATTTCAGAACTAGCAGCCGCTTAGGAGGGCATGATGCCGCGCCAATTTGGAGAAATCGCCTTTACCCCTGAAGTTAAAGCCGCACAAGAACAACGCGGATCGAGAGAGACTTACGAACGCTACATTGCTAACGGCCCCGCTGGCGATACCATCACTCCCAAGATTAAAGAATTTATCGATCGACTCGACGGGTTTTACTTAGGAACTGTAAGTTCCAACGGTTATCCCTACATTCAGTTTCGCGGCGGGCCGCCCGGTTTTCTCAAAGTGTTGGATGAAAAGACTTTAGGTTTTGCTGATTTTTCTGGCAACGTCCAATATATTACCGTCGGCAACCTTTCCGGTAACGATCGAGCCTTTTTGTTTTTGATGGATTACCGTCACCGCCAGCGGATCAAGATTTGGGGACGGGCTGAATACGTTGAAGGCGAAGGGGAATTAGTCGATCGCTTGCGAGTACCGGGATACCCCGCCAAAATCGAACGGGCAATTATCTTTCACGTAGAAGCGACGAGCGAGAACTGTCCGCAACACATTCCGATTCGCTACTCCGAAGCCGAAGTTGAAATGATGATGGCTCCCTTGCGCGATCGCATTGTCCAGTTAGAACGACAGTTAAGCAATAAAAACTAGCTTTCTAGCAATATCGACTTACGCAGGGACACCACCGATAGGCGTGTTTCCTACCAGTGGTATAGCGATTGTAAGATTTGCCAATGTCCTGTTAGTGTAGAACTCTGAAGGTTTTACAGAATTTCTTGGTAGTCCAGAAGCCGGGATGAAAGTAACCATGAGCGTCGTAGTAACCGCGAACATAAACGCGTTTGAAATGGCAAACCTTCTTGATTTTGTAAGTTTTGACAGTAGTATGGCTACTGGTATTACGTTGATAAGTAGTAGCTTGAGCGGGGTTAGCTAAATTTACGCTTAAAGCGGTAGCAGCTAAAGTAATTCCTAGTAAAGCTGGAGTGAATTTCATGTAGTTATTCCTCAATTATTTGATTTGATTTAGTGTTGAGCTAGTTTTAACTTACTTACTTAGTGTAGAACTCTGACAGTCTTACAGAATTTTTTGGTAGTCCAGAAACCAGAGTGGAAGTAACCGTGAGCGTCGTAGTAAGGCTGAACATAGACGCGTTTGAAATGGCAAACTTTCTTGATCTTGTAAGTTTTGACAGTGGTATAGCTAGTCGTATTACGTTGATAAGTAGTAGCTTGAGCGGGGTTAGCTAAATTGACACTGAGAGCCGCTAAAGTGATTCCGAGTAAAGCTGGGGCGAATTTCATGTGATTACTCCTCAATTATTTGATTTGATTTAGTGTTGAGCTAGTTTTAACTTACTTACTTAGTGTAGAACTCTGACAGTCTTACAGAATTTTTTGGTAGTCCAGAAACCGCGATGAAAGTAGCCGTGAGCGTCGTAGTAAGGTTGGACATAGACGCGTTTGAAATGGCAAACTTTCTTGATCTTGTAAGTTTTGACAGTGGTGTAGCTAGTCGTATTACGTTGATAATTAGTAGCTTGAGCGGGGTTAACTAAATTCACGCTTAAAGCAGTAGCAACTAAAGTAATTCCGAGTAAAGCTGGGGTGAATTTCATGTTTTTAGCTCGTTGATTGCAGTGTTTGATTTGCATATCTAACACTACAAGTAGAATTTTGTTATTTCCGAAAATTGGAAAAAATTTATCTAATCGATCGCTAAGATCTAAGCAACAAAGACAGAAACAGCATAGCTTTCAGCTTGTTTTTGCCTCAGTCCGATCCTCTACCGGGCTGTAGCTGCTCTCCCCCAAGTCAAACAAGAACTCAATCGAGATCCTTCCTATTTCAAAGGAGATAACCAACCTGTAGAGTGTGTTTCTTGGTACGATGCCGTAGAATTCTGTGCCAGATTGTCAAAGCTAACCGGGAAGGAGTATCGGCTTCCTTCAAAGGCAGAATGGGAATATGCTTGTCGGGCGGGAACGACTACGCCGTTTTACTTTGGGGAGGAAATTACCACCGATTTAGCTAATTATGAGGGCAACTCTACTGATGCTGATGCCCCAAAAGGGAAATATCGGCAATCAACTTCCCCTGTCGGCAGTTTTCCCCCAAATGCTTGGGGATTGTACGATCTGCACGGCAATGTCTACGAGTGGTGCGCTGACAATTGGCATGGCAACTATACAGGTGCGCCTACAGATGGCAGTGCCTGGACAGTAGGTGGGGATGATAATCGTTCTCCAATGCGGGGCGGTTGCTGGGGCATCAATCCTTACTACTGCCGCTCTGCTTTCCGCGACGACTCGGCACGCGACTACAGTAGCCAGAATATCGGTTTTCGCGTGTGTTGCGCCTTTGGGATTACTCTTCACCGCGAGAGTGCGATCTAGACGTGGAATACGATTTAATGCAGAAGGTTCTTTGAGTGGATTTGTTGATTAAAGAGGGGTAGCTAGGAAAATGTCGATCGAGTCAGGAATATCTGTAGGTTGGGTTGACGGCAGGAAACCCAACTAACCCAACCGTAATTCCTAATTCATGTAAAAGGTCAAGTTAATATCCCTGTTAGATCTAAAACGAATTCAGGTAAGATAGATTCGCCAGATAAAGTAGTAGGTCGATCGAGCATTTCTACAGGTCGATCGGGGCGATAAATCTCTACAATTTTCATCTCTGGATCGATTAACCAACCTAATCGTAAACCATTGACTAAATATTCTTGCATCTTTACTTCGAGTTCTTCTAATTCATCGCTAACAGAACGTAATTCTGCCAAAAAGTCAGGGCACAAAGGAACGAACTTCTTCTTCTGTAACGGTGTTAACGCCTCCCAACGTTCTTTTTTTACCCAAGCCACATCAGGAGAACGAATCGCCCCATTGGGAAGTTTAAAACCTGTAGATGAATCAAAGATATGACCTAAAGCCTGCTGTCGATTCCACAACCAAAGCTGACCTGTTAGATTAGAATTGCGTTCTCCAGTTTCTCCTCCTGTTAAGGACATAATAACTAAGGCTCCACCAGCAGTACGCTCAAATTTCAATCCTCGATTTGTTTGGCAGATTTGTTCAAATTGCTCGTCGGTTAATTCGATAGTTCGGTGTAAGTCTAAGGTAAGCGTCATAAGCTGCCTGCATTTAATGATAAAGGACGATTATAGAGAGTGAAGAGGGCGGAGAGGGCGAGAAAAAAGGAAATTCTTAACTCAAAACTCTCTTTTCACTCCACACTCCACACTCCACACTTAACATTTTCAAAGCTCCTGAACTCCTCATTTAGCTTCCATCCAATTTTGTCCCGTATGGATATCTACTACTAAAGGAACGCTCAATGAGATGGCATTTTCCATAGTCGATCGAATCTGAGGCTGCAATTCTTCCCACTCGGATGGTGGTATTTCTAAGACTAATTCATCGTGAACTTGCAGTAGTAAGTTTGCTCGATAACTCTGCAAAATTTGGTGCAATTTCACCATGGCAACCTTGATAATATCGGCACTAGAACCTTGAATTGGGGCGTTAGCCGCAGCCCGTAAAAGCTGTGCGTCGTTATGACTCATTTTCTTCAGGCTATCGAGGTCGATATCATCTGGGTTGCTACCTTGGAGGCGGCGCAGACTGCCAGACTCGAAATTAAAATAGCGACGGCGACCTAAAATTGTTTCTACATAACCACGAGCGATCGCTTCTTTCTCGATCCGTTTTAAATAATCAAAAACTAAAGCATAGCTTTGATAAAAACGTTGAATAAACCGCTCGGCATCGGCTTTGTTAATTCCAGTCGATCGCGAAAATCTCTGCGCCCCCATGCCATAAATTACACCAAAATTAATGGTCTTGGCTAATCGTCTTTCATCGGCAGTGACGCTTTCTTTTTCAAAGACGAATTTAGCTGTGACTGTATGAATATCTTCATTATTTTGATAAGCCTCGATTAAAGCTGGTTCGCGGGTAAGGTGAGCTAAGATCCGCAACTCAATTTGAGAATAATCAGCCGCCGCTAACAACCACCCCGGTTCTGGTAAAAATGCCTGACGAATTTGCCGACTGAATGCCGTCCGGATCGGAATGTTCTGCAAGTTTGGGTTAGAAGATGAAAGCCTTCCCGTGGATGTCCCTGTTTGATTGAAATTAGTATGAACTCGCTTAGTATCTTGTCTGATTAACGCTGGAATCGCATCGACATAAGTAGATTTTAATTTAGATAAAGTGCGATATTCTAAAATGGCATCAACTACTGGATGTTCGCCTTGGAGTTTTTCGAGGGTGGCAGCATCAGTAGAGTAACCCGTTTGAATTTTGCGAGATTTCTTCACGTCTAATTTCAGTTTTTCAAACAGCAGTTGACTCAATTGCTTGGGCGAACCTAAGTTGAATTCTTCGCCTGCTGCCGTATAAGCTTGTTGTTCGATCGCGCCTAAATCTTTTTCTAGTTGTTGCGAGAACTTCTGAAGATAAGCAGCATCAATCCTAATCCCTTGGTATTCCATCTCAGATAAGACTGGTTCCAAGGGCTGTTCTACTTCTAAGAGCAATCGGTGAAGTTTGGGGACTGCTTCTAATTCGCCGCGAAGTTTACCAACTAGCTGAAAAGTTGCATAAACTTGCATTCCGCAGTAGTCAGCCACAACTGGAATAGGGAGATCGGCAATATTTTTTCCTTTTGGTACGATCTCTGAGTAACTTTTAATTTCTAATGCCAAATATCTCTGAGATAAGTCGCTCAGATTGTGACTTTTATCGGGATTCAAAACGTAACTTGCCAGCATGGTGTCAAATACGACTCCAGCTAGCTTAATTCCGTGACCGCGAAACACCAGGCGATCGAATTTAGCATTCTGTAATGTTTTAGGATAGCGATCGCTTTCTAAAATCGGACGTAATGCTGCTAAAGCTATATCCCGATCTAAATTATTACCCCCTTGATGCGCTAGGGGAATGTAGGCGATATCCGTAGTTTCATTTCCCCAACAACAACCAATGCCAACTAACTGGGCATCTCGCGGTTCTAAAGCATTGGTTTCGGTATCCCAAGCCACGGGATGGTCGGAGTTAGTGCAACTTTGCAGTTGAGTTATTAATGCGTCTAGTTTTTCTTTAGTATCGACAATCTGCGGTGAAATCGGGCTGGGTTCTGGTTGGGCGACTGCTGCTAGAGTATCTTCGGCACTGAAAAACCAAAGCTGGTCGTCATCTTCATCATCGATCGTTAAGGCAACCCCTCCCCCTGCCCCTCTCTTCTCCCCCTTCCCTTGCAGGGAAAGGGGTTGGGGGGTTAGGTCGATTTTCCCGCCAAATGCTTGCTGAAGCTGCCGAATTTTAGGCAAATAAGACTTAAATTCTAACTTTTCTAAGATTGGTATGAGTAGGCTTTCATTAAATCCCTGAAGCTGACAGTCAGCCAAGCTAACCGCCAGCGGTGTTGTCAGTACCAGTCGGGCCAAATGTTGAGAATGGTAAGCAGCATCTTTGCCCTCTTCTAGCTTTTTCTTCAACGCCCCTGGAATCTTATCTAAAGAAGCATAAACTCGATCGAGAGTCTCGTAATCGTTCAGCAACTTAACTGCTGTCTTCTCCCCGATTCCCCTCACCCCAGGAATGTTATCGGAAGCGTCGCCGCAGAGGGCCTTATAATCGACTACTTGCGCTGGGGTAATGCCCAGTTTGTCTTTAACTTGCTGAGAACTAAATTCTGCCGATTCAGCCGGATTGCTGCGCCGCCATTGCCCAGAAAGATATAACACCGAAATTTGCTTTTCCGGATCGACCAGTTGAAATAAATCGCGATCGCCTGTTAAAATCTTGGCCCGATACCCGGCGCTACTAGCTTGAGTTGCCATCGTTCCCAGCACGTCATCGGCTTCATAACCCGCAGCGGTGACAATTCGCAGGTTTAAAGCATCTAGCAACTCGTGCAGGTTTTTCAAATCGGCAATAAAATCTTCTGGGGTTTCTGCCCGATCTGCTTTGTAAGTATCATCGGCCTCGTGGCGAAACGTCGGCAAGCCCAAATCGAACGCGATCGCCATATACTGAGGCTGTTGAGATGCGATCGTCTCTAGCAGCGCCTTGAGGAAACCAAAACAAACGCTAGTGGGAATTCCGCCTGAAGTTTTTAACCCGCCATCTCTACCTTTAGCAAAAGCAAAGTAAGAACGATAGGCTAAGGAATGCCCGTCTATCAAGAGGAACAAAGGGCGATCGTGCGGGCTAGAAGTAGAGTTAAGCAAGGATAATTCCAGGTGAGTGTGTAGAGACGTAGCAGTGTTACGTCTGGAACATTCCTATTTTAGCTTCTAGGCGAGAAGCCCCACTGCGTTGGCAACGCTACTGCACGTTAGTTGAGAGTGCCACCGACGATCGCATATAATCCAAAAAAATTCCTGCTAATAATTAATTAGCTAGTTAGATCGAATCGGGGGTTAAAAATCTCGAGCGCAGTTTTCAATTGAGTGAGGTAGATTCTTGTAGGGCAGACATCTTGCCTGCCCGTTCTGGACAGCTTGCCTGCCGCAAAGACAGCCCAGAGGGCTATTTACAAGTCAATTTACTGCTAGGAATCCAGCCCTCAAATCAGCCCTATCGGGCACTTCTCTCGCACCCTATAAATTGACTGGAGTTAGAGCGATGTCGCGGAAGCAATATAGAAATGAAAGACTGATCCTTCATAATTTCAGTTATGCAGAATTAGCCCGTGCTGATTTTCAAGATGCTATATTATTTGCTTGCGATTTTCGAGGAGCATTTCTGCATAGTGCAAATTTTGCTAATGCCACCTTAGTAACGTGCGATTTTCGAGGAGCATCGCTCGTCAATGCCGATCTTAGAGTCAGATCTGCTCGCAATTGTATGTTCGGTAATGCCGATTTAGAGGGAGTAATTTGGTCGCCTGAAGAAGAAGGAAGTATTGGCAATATCAATTGTCGATATAATGCGCGATCGCCCTATATACAGTGCGCGATCGATCCACTTGGTTCCTGCGATGATTGCAAACATTTTGAATTGGCAGGTTGAGTTCGAGCCAAATTTTGATGTCATTTGCAAGTAGTGTATGTTTGCCACTGAATCTCATAGCTACATTGAGCTTTTACAAAAGTTTCCACCTCGTCCGATTAAATCAGAGGAGGAGTTACTTGCTGTTCGAGAAGTTATAGATGCTCTCCTTGATTCCGGTGAAATAACGCCAGAGAAACAAGACTACCTTAATGTTTTGGGAATTCTGGTTCATGAATATGAAGACAAGTATGTGTCAATTCCCGATTTAAGTGGAGTTGAGTTGTTGAAGGCACTAATTGATGAATTAGGAGTCAAACAAAAAGATCTAGTTCCTGTCTTCAAAGATGAGTCAACTGTATCAGAAATTCTCAGCGGTCAGCGCGAACTTACTGTAGAACATATTGAAAAACTGTCTGAGTTTTTCCATGTTCCTCCATCTACTTTTTTTAGCCAGTCGTCGCGAACTAAATGAGCGATCGCTACTACTCATTTGTTTAAGGTATCGCTAATTATCTGTCTCATAATTAGTTCAACTGCGATCGCTTAATACATTTTGGCTCTGTAGTTCGATCTTGGGGTCAAAAATCTTCTATGTTATCGGAGTCAGACGATCGCGCACTTTGAGGCTCATTGGCTAAATTTTCAATCAGCAAATCCATCTGTTGCTGTCGCTGTTGCAGAAAATCTTGACACTGCTGTAAATATTTAGTCGCAACGGCAAATTCATCAAACACTGCCGCTAGTTCTAATTCGCCAGATTCGATCCGGTTAACGATCGCCTCGATTTCGGTAACTGTGGCCTCGTAATTCCAGTTTTTGCGGTTTTTCATGGGCGATCGTCGATAGTGCTTTCTTCCTAGTTTACCTGTGGGCGATCGCCTGCCATAACAGCCATACAGGCGGCAAATTGCGAATTGACAATTGTTTTGCTCGATCTCATACATCAGAGGCGTTGGGTATCTCCTCAAGTTCTGCTGCTGTCAAACCATACGCACCAGCCATCAATTCCTGCAATCGCCTGATGAAACGAGCTACTGGCGCACCGTCGATCGTGTCGTGGTCGAACAACACTGTCAGTCCCACATACTCGCGGACGGCTATCTGCTCTCCTACAACCCCTGGTCGTTTGGCGATCGCTCCTACGGCCACAATTAAGGGATGGATGCCGATAGGAATGCCCCAACTCATTCCCCCTTTACCCACAACTGGCAGGGAAGTCACCGAAACCGTACCCATCATCCGCTTGAATCGAAAAGGATCGCGAAACAAAGGTTGCCAGAAAAACCAATCTCGGAGAAATCGGGGTAGTTTGGTAAAAATTTTTGTCATCCAGGCGGCGCGAGTCGAATCAATTTGCACTTCTCCCGCTGCTACAGGCGATCGTTGTGCCGCACGAATTTCCGCACTGATGGCAGCCACACTTTTCTCGTTGGCTTGGCGAATAATGTAAGGCATCGGTAGCGTCTCGCCCACCACCGCTCGTTCTACAATAACCGTCACATCCACATCATCAAAAATTACTAACCGCCGTTTTCCTTGGCGGAGAGCGCAAACAGATTTGTGTTCGCTGACTGCTTGAGCCAAACACCTAACGATCCAGCCAGTAAAACTAATGGTTTGACCTGTTTTTTTCTGCCAGTTGCGAATGGCATTTCGTGCGTCTGTCACATCGATTTCTAGCAAGATCGGGATATGATGCCGTTTGCTGCCCCAAATCAGCGTATCGATCGTAGGCTGGCGAAAATCTGGAAACTCTAGCTCCTCAAAGCTGCCAATCGGGTCTAACGATCGCATTTCTCGTCTCCTCAGATTAACCGATCGCAATTCTCAACTACTACTCAATCCTTCTTCAGACAGAGCGATCGCAGTATCGATCTCTAATTTAGCCCTTGACATTCAGAAGTAGTACATTTAAACTAGTAGTTAATTAACTGCGCAGTTAAATACAAATGTCTGCCGATCGCCTCAGCGTTACCTTTGCGGCCCTAGCCGATCCGACTCGGCGTGCGATTCTAGCTCGCCTTTGCCAAGGTGAAGCTTCAGTCACAGAGTTAGCTCAGCCCTTTGAGATGAGCCTGCCTGCCATTTCCAAACATCTCAAGGTGCTAGAGCGTGCCGGACTGATCTCGCGCAGTCGAGAGGCTCAGTGGCGACCCTGCCAGCTAGAAACTGAGGCGCTGAAAAACGCGGCCGATTGGCTCGAACCATACCGCCAACTTTGGGAGGATCGCCTGAATCGCTTAGACGATTATCTACAGGAATTACAAACAAAGGAGCAAAAAACATGACTGCAAGCAATAGCCCCACAATCCAGTCATCCGATCGCGAAATTGTCATTACCCGCATCTTCAACGCCCCCCGCAACTTAGTATTTGAGGTTTGGACCGATCCCAAACATATAGCCCAATGGTGGGGTCCCGAAGGCTTCACCACCCGCGTCGAAGAAATGGACTTTCGCCCAGGCGGGAAATCGCGCTACGTCATGATTGACTCCAACGGCACGGAGTACCCATCTAAAGGAGTCTTCCGCGAGATCGTGCCACCAGAGCGGATTGTTACCAGCGATGAATTTGATGAGGGCTTTGAAGAGGTTTTTAAGGGAGATTTACCCAGCGGCGCGATCGAGTTGACAGCTAGTTTCGAGGACTTAGGCGACAAAACCCGCCTTACCCTTCAGATCCTGCACTCCACTGCTGAAGATCGCCGCAAGCACGAAGAGATGGGAGTCATCGACGGCTGGAACTCCAGCTTTGACTGCCTTGATGAGTATCTAGCAAAGCTGTCAACTGAAGACTGAAGAGGGATGCGCGAGGCGATCGATCGCCTCGAAAAACTCCTGACCTCAATGGCATAAACCCACTCGTCAGCACCCTCATAACTGACCTCGATCGCAGTCACGATAACTTTCAGCGATCGCCAGCCGCAATTCGATTTAGAATCGGGGTTTCCTCAGCCAAACTTAGATGAGGTGGCAAAAATGGCCGATAAACCCTTAAAGATCTCTATGAGAATGGCAACTATTATGGGGGTGTTTCTGCCGCTTGCTGAAACTCTCAGAAGATCGAATCAAATATTCGATCCGACTCGGTTTCTCAATTGGTTCGACGATTATATGCTTGGGGCTGTGCTTTTGATAGCTGTCTATTCCGTCAAGAAAAAGATCGATAATTCGATTTCACTTTTAATTGCAGCTTGGGGATTTGTATCGGGTGCTCTGTTTCTGAGCTTCTTGGGACAATTCGACTACTACAAAACAGCTACAGGCGATCCAGGAATATTTTCGACCACCTTCGTGGCGGTGGCAAAAGGGACGATCTTGGGATATATGTTAATCGGCCTTTATCTGGCGATAAAATCTAGCGATCGCGCCAACTGATAAACTGCTCGGTGCTGAATTGCCCAGAAACGATCTAAAATCACTCCCACCCGCTCGGCCTCTCTTTATTAAGATTGATGTCGCCAGTCAGCAGAGCTAGAATTTTATAGTACAATTGTACTGTTAGCTTTGTTGGGCAGTCGCATCATTTCACCCAAACAGGACTTACGCCAAGACTCTAAATGTAGATCGTGTTAGCGAAGTGTAACGCATCCTGAGCGTTATACATAGCGTTGCTGCGGCAGTCCTGCTCAACAAATTCCTCAACTCTTGAATAGTAAAGGAGCGTGCAATGCAAGTGAATCCTTACTTGATGTTCGACGGACAATGCGAAGCAGCATTTAAATTCTACGAGCAATGTCTGGGCGGCAAAATCGAAGCGATGATGACCTACAAGGAATCGCCCATGGCAGAAGAAACGCCCTTAGAATCGCGGGATCGCATCATGCACGCCAGCCTGAACGTAGGCGAGCAGGTGTTGATGGGTTCTGACGAGCCATCCGATCGCATGGAAACTCCCCAAGGTTTCTACGTCTCATTGCACTTCAAAGATCCGGTAGAAGCAGAGCGGATCTTTTACGCCTTGACAGAAAAGGGAACGGTAAAAATGCCGCTCCAGGAAACCTTTTGGGCGGCTCGGTTTGGAATGCTGGTCGATCGATTTGGCACTCCCTGGATGATTAATTGCGACCCAATTGCCAATCCTACATAAACCATGAGAAAGATCGTCTTGAATCTTGCCGTCAGCCTCGATGGATTTATCGCTGGCGAAAACGGGGAATACGACTGGTGTTTCATCGATCTAGATTACGGCATGACCGAGTTTCTTCAGCAGATAGATGCGATTTTGCTGGGCAGAAAAAGTTACGAAGTATTCCTCGCAGCCGAAGCCGATCCATATCCCGGAACGACTAAATATGTGGTTTCAAACACCTTAAAAACGGAAAGCGAAGGGGTGGTAATTCTCAATGGCAATTTGGAGGCTCAAATTAAAGAAATCAAGCAACTTGAGGGCAAAGACATTTACTTGTTCGGAGGTGCCGATTTGACTAATAGTTTGTTAGAAATCGGGCTGGTTGACGAACTCCAATTATCAGTTCACCCACTTTTACTCGGCAAAGGCAAACCCTTATTTCAGAGTTTTGATGAAAGGAGAAAATTAAGTTTGCTCGAAGTCAAAGAATATCCCACAGGATTGGTGCAGTTATTTTACCAAGTTGAATCAAGGAGATAAAACCATGGAAACGACTAAAACCCAACAAGAGCCAACGATGGTAAGCGAACCGCAAAAAGAACACCATTGGCTACAAAAGCTCGTCGGCGAATGGACTTATGAAACCGAGTGTAAAACCGGACCGGATGGCCCTATTGCAAAGTCTACGGGAACCGAGAGCGTGCGATCGATCGGCGGCCTTTGGATTTTGGCCGAAGGACAAGGGGAGATGCCCGGTTGCGGACTGGCAACTACGATGATGACGCTGGGCTACGACCCTCAGACGCAGCGATATGTGGGTACTTGGCTGGGATCGATGATGACCCACCTCTGGATATATGACGGCGAACTAGACTCAAACGAACGGGTGCTGACGCTCAATGCTGAAGGTCCCAGCATGACTGGTGAGGGGCAAACGGCCAAGTATAAGGACGTAATCGAGTTTAAAAGCAGCGATCGCCGAGTGTTAACATCCCATATGCTGGGCGATGACGGGCAATGGCACCACTTCATGACCGCAAATTATCAGCGCCAGCAGTAGCCGCAGTCCGCGACAAATAAGTAATTCAAAATAAGTCTCATGACTAGTGAAATCGATCTCTTCAGTCTCAATTCTACCTATGTCGTTCTTGGAGACAACGGCGATGCTATGCCGGTGACAGTGGGCGATCGCTTTTTTGCCGATCTCGAAACCAAATTCGGTGACTTCAAAGGCAAAAGACTAATCTCTCACTTTACTTTCGAGCGAGACTGGGAAACGTGGGAAATGCACCCAGCCGGAGAAGAGTTGGCGTGTCTGCTTTCAGGTGAGGTCGATTTCGTTCTAGATCGAGATGGAGTTGAGAAGGTAGTAAAACTGAGAAAATCGGGGTCATATGTCTTGGTGCCGCGCGGCACTTGGCATACTGCCAGAGTTCCTACGCCAAGTTCGATGCTATTCATCACTCCTGGCGAAGGAACTCAGTACCGGCCGCTGGCAATAATGTGTTAGCGCAGCCTAACGAACATCTTATCCCGCCACCACCGAGGCTTGAGGTTTAGCAAAAATCATCCTACCTGCCGAGGTTTGCAGGGCTGAGGTCACGATTACTTGCAGTTCTCTACCGACATACTTGCGTCCCTCTTCTACTACTACCATCGTGCCGTCGTTCAAATAGCCAATCCCTTGGGCAGCTTCTTTACCTTCCTTGAGGATTTTTAACTCTAGGTTGTCACCTGGCAAATACATCGGACGCAGCGCCTGAGCTAAATCGTTAACGTTTAAGACCAAAATCTTTTGCAATTTGGCAACTTTACTGAGATTGTAGTCGTTGGTCAGCAAAGTGCCGTTGATTTCTTGAGCGAAACGAACTAATTTGGCATCGACGGCAGATAGATCTTCATAGTCGGCGGGGTGAATGACGATTCGATCGGCATAAGCTGTCTTCATGCGATTGAGAATATCCAAACCCCTACGCCCCCTCAACCGTTTTAAATCGTTGGGGAGATCGGCTAGTTGTTGCAATTCTTGCAAGACGAACTGGGGAATGAGGATTTGGCCTTCAATAAATCCCGTATCGAGCAATTCTTCAATTCGACCGTCAATGATGCAGCTAGTATCCAAGACTTTGGTAGTGGCTGGTTTGAGAGTGCCTTCGGCCATCAACAAAGTTTCTACATTATTGGGGTTGATCAGCCGTAAGAACGATCGCCCGTGAGTATCTGCCAGCGAGACTCCCAAGTAAGCAAACATCACCGTGGCTAAAATTGCCAGCAGGGGTTTGATAAAAGCAAAATCCCAAGGCATGGGCAGCAAGAAAATCGGAGTCAGCATCAAGGTGGCTACCAACAAGGCAATTACCAACCCAATCGCTCGCGTCAGCAACACCTCGACTGGCATTCGCCTCACTTGTTTTTCTAAGCGACGATAAGCCGTTTGGACGATCAAGCCCGCAGCAATACCGATCAGAGATCCAAAACCAGCAGTTACCCAACGCAAAGCTTCCAGATTTGTCACCTGAGATTGAATGCTGCTAGGTAGCAATTCAACGCTGTCGAACCCTATTCCTGCTGCTGCTAGGATGAATAAAAGAATAATAATGGCATCAAGCATGGTTCTTTTCCATTGAAATCGGCTCTGCTGGAAGGTACAAACGATTGAAGCCAACCAAAGCCAGTTATATCTATTTTAGAGACGGTTATGGGTTCGGTGTTAAGTGTTGAATTCCACAATTGTGTCGATAGTCCCCACAGCTTAACTGTAGACCATAAGAAGACAGGGGTTGTAGAGACGCGCCATGGCGCGTCTCTACTGCGGTTCGGTCTAAAAAAACGATTACACCCTACTCCCGACGCTGCGCGATCGCTCCGATTAAATTTTCACGCCCCCATCCATTATGATTTTTAGCTTTACCCAAACTAGGCAAAATTTCCATAATTTAACAAGTGTTCGTCAAAGTTTAAAAATAGTAGCGATCGCTCTCATTTAAATTTCCATAGCCGATGATGGTTAAATCTCAGTTAAATTCCTCAGATACCGATGGGAAAATTGCCCGCTCTGGAGTACCGAGTGCCGCTTACATCCACATTCCTTTTTGTCGGCGGCGGTGCTTTTACTGCGATTTTCCAGTTTCGGTGGTGGGCGATCGCAAAAATGGCAGCAACTCTGGCACTATTGCTCAATATATAGAATTCCTTAGCGAGGAAATAGCTTCTACTCCAGCTTGGGGACATCCTCTAGAAACAGTCTTCTTTGGTGGGGGAACGCCTTCGCTGCTGACAGTAGAACAAATAACAAGATTGTTAGAGTTACTCAATAGCCGCTTTGGGATCGCTGCCGATGCCGAGATTTCCCTGGAAATCGATCCGGGGACGTTCGATCGCCCGCAATTACAAGGATATCGAGATGCTGGCATCAATCGCTTCAGTATGGGGGTACAAGCTTTTCAAGACGAATTGCTGCAACTTTGCGGGCGATCGCATACTGTAGCCGATATTTGGGCTGCTGTAGAAGTAATTCGCCAAGTAGGAATAGAGAACTTTAGCTTGGATTTAATTTCTGGGTTGCCGCAGCAAACCTTAGAGCAATGGCACAAATCTTTAGAAACCACGATCGCGATCGCCCCGGCTCATATCTCCTGTTATGACTTGATTGTCGAACCCGGGACGGCTTTCGATCGCTACTACCAACCGGGGGTTTTGCCCTTACCTACAGATGACACAGCCGCAGCGATGTATCGACTGGCGCAACAAGTTCTTACTGCCAGCGGCTACCAACATTATGAAATTTCTAACTACGCTCTACCGGGCTATCAGTGCCGTCACAATCGAGTTTACTGGGAAAATCACCCTTACTACGGTTTTGGCATGGGGGCTACCAGCTACGTTGGAGGCGATCGCTTCACTAGGTCTCGTAAAACCAGGGAGTATTATCAGTGGGTGCGGGGAGATGAGGAGATGGGGAGATGGGGAGATGGGGAGATGGGGAGATGGGGAGATGGGGAGATGGGGAGATGGGGAGATGGGGAGATGGGGAGATGGGGAGATGGGGAGATGGGGAGATGGGGAGATGGGGAGATG